>JAABUQ010003526.1_pt1 | contig 28503 bp, 24 predicted proteins | sample 5560001 | NCBI WGS metagenome assembly JAABUQ01 (sample SAMN10711888, study PRJNA513371) | rock metagenome | isolation source: Antarctica rocks | place: Antarctica: Victoria Land, Finger Mt nord | collected 2015-12-18 | reverse complement strand
AGGACGCGTTGGCGAGCGAGCGCGACGACGGATCGTGGCGCATCGCGGGCGCGATGCCCGCCGACGAGATGGCCGAGCTGCTCGGGCTGAAGCTGCCCGATACGCGCGATTACGAGACCGCCGCCGGGTTCGCGCTGGCGGCGTTGCGCCATCTGCCGCATGTGGGGGAAACCTTCGTCAGCGGCGGCTGGCGCTTCGAGGTCACGCATTTGGACGGGCGCAAGATCGAGACGCTGGTTGCCGAGCGGCTCGGCGAACGCTGATGGCTCCCGTTTCGATTCTCATCCCGGCCTATAACGCCGCGGCTACCTTGGCGCGCGCACTCGCTTCGGTTCGCGCGCAGGCGGCGGTGAACCTGGAGATCATCGTTGTCGACGATGGCAGCAGGGATCAAACTGCCGCGATCGCGCGCGCGCACGGAGTCGAGCCATTGGTGCTGCCGCGCAACGGCGGCGAAAGTGTCGCCATGAACGCGGGGGTCGAGGCGGCGCGCCACCCGTTGATCGCCTTCCTCGATGCGGATGACGAGTGGATGCCGGGCAAGCTCGCGCGCCAACTGCCATTGCACGACGCGGGCATCGTGTTTTCCTGCACCGGGCACATCGAAGTCGACGGCGGTGGCCGCGTGATCGACAGCGCCGGCCTCGCGCCGTTGCCATTCGCCGGCCGCGAGTTTTGGCGTAACCTGCTCGAGCGATCAGTGGTCGCCAAACCGAGCGTGATCGCGCGGCGCGACGCGCTGCTCGCGGCGGGGCTGTTCGATCCGCGCCAGGCGGTCGCCGCCGATCAGGACATGTGGTTGCGTTTGGCGATGACCGGCCCGGTCGCGCACTGCCCCGAGCCGTTGCTGCGTGTTCACGCGGTCGAGGGGAGCCTGATGGGACGGCACGCGCGGCCCGATCTGGCGTTCACGGTCCCAATGATCGAACGTGCTTTGGCCGCGTTGGGCGATCGGCTTACCCCCGGGGAGAAGCGGCGCGTGCTCGGCCGCCGCTGGAGCAACGCCGCGCGCAATCTGGCGGGGGCGGGCGACTGGCCGATGGCGCTTGGTGCAGCGCTGACCGCGCGACGGATGGGGGTGGCGCGCGGCGGCGACTGGTCGGCGATCGCGGCGGCGCTGCCGATCGTTCGCAGCGTCAGGCTGCATCTATCCGGGTCGGCGCGCCAGGGTTAACAGCGAGGCAATGGACCATATCGTCATCCAAGGCGGACGCGCCCTCCACGGCCAAATCCGCATTTCGGGCGCGAAGAACGCCGCGCTGACGCTGATGCCCGCCGCGCTGCTCACCGACGAGCCGCTGGTGCTGCGCAACCTGCCTCGCCTCGCCGACGTGGACACCTGCGGACATTTGCTCAACCATCTGGGTGTTTCGACCCAGATCGAAGGCGCGCGGCCCGACGACATGGGCCGCGTGATGACGCTCAAGGCCGGGCGGATCACCTCGACCACCGCGCCCTACGATATTGTTCGCAAAATGCGCGCATCGGTGCTGGTGCTCGGCCCGCTGCTCGCGCGCGAGGGGGTGGCGACCGTCAGCCAACCTGGCGGCTGCGCGATCGGCAACCGGCCGATCGACCTGCACCTGAAGGGATTGGAGGCTTTGGGTGCCGAAATCGAACTGTCGGCGGGCTATGTCCGCGCGCGTGCGCCGGGCGGACGCTTGCGCGGTGGCCGCTTTACCTTTCCCATCGTGTCCGTAGGCGCGACCGAGAACGTGCTGATGGCCGCCGTGCTGGCCGAAGGCGACAGCATGATCGACAACGCCGCGCGCGAACCCGAGATCGTCGATCTCGCGCGCTGCCTCGTGGCGATGGGCGCGCATATTGAAGGCATCGGCACCGAAAAACTTACCGTGCAGGGGGTCGATCGACTGCACGGCGCGACCTACGCCGTCATGCCCGACAGAATCGAAACCGGCAGCTACGCCTGCGCCGCCGCGATTACCGGCGGCGAGATCGAGTTGCTCGGCGCGGATGTCGAGACGCTCGGCAGCACGATGGGCGCGCTCGCCTCCGCCGGCGTCGAGGTGACACCCACGCCGCGCGGCGTTCGGGTGAAGCGCGCGAATGGGTTGCACGGCATCGACCTGACCACCGCGCCATATCCCGCATTTCCGACCGATTGCCAGGCGCAGTTCATGGCCATGCTAACGCTCGCCACTGGCGCGTCGACGCTGACCGAAACCATCTTCGAGAACCGCTACATGCACGTCCCCGAACTCGCGCGGATGGGTGCCGACATCGCGGTCAAGGGCACTACGGCGGTGGTGCGCGGCGTCGATCATCTGGTGGGTGCGCCGGTGATGGCCACCGATCTGCGCGCCTCGATGAGCCTGGTGATCGCGGGCTTGGCGGCGCGGGGCGAAACGATCGTCAACCGCGTCTATCACCTCGACCGAGGCTACGAGCGCCTGGAGGAAAAACTGCAGGGCGTCGGCGCGGCGATCGAACGCGTTGGCGATTGAGGCCAAAGCGGACCGACGGGCGTTGACGCGCGATGACCGACACACTTTCCGGTAAGGGCGTTTCCCCCGGCCGCGCGGCGCTCGCGGTCGGCGGCGCGCTGGTGGCCAGCGGCATCGTCAGCGCGATGTACAGCCCCGATCCGCTCCATCCGAGGACGCGCCGCTGGTATAAATCGCTGGATAAACCTTCCTACACGCCGCCCGACGCGGTATTCGGCGGGGTCTGGCCAGTTTTGCTGAGCGCGCTCGGCGTTGGCGCTTACCGATTGCTGCGGCGGCCATCGTCGCCCGAACGCGACCAATCGGTGGCGCTCGCCGCCGCCGCGCTCGCGCTCGTTACCCTATACTCCAAGATCACGTTCGGCGAACGCAACCTCAGCCGTGGCGTCACCGAGAGCGAAATGCTGGTCGCGGTCGCCGCCGCCTATGTCGCGCGCGCGTGGGGGATCGATGCCACCGCCGCCAAGCTCGGCGTGCCGCTCGCCGCATGGTCGACCTTCGGCAGCTTCCTCACCGCGCGCCTGCGCGACCGCAATCCCGGCAAGGACCTCGGGCGAGGCTAAAGCCGGTTGCTGTCCCGATCGACCAGCACCTCGCGCCGCCCGACATGATCCGCCGGGCCGACGATCCCTTCTTTCTCCATCCGCTCGATCAGCCGCGCCGCATTATTGTAGCCTATGCGTAGTTGCCGCTGGACGTAGCTCGTCGAGGCTTTCTGCGACGTAGCGACCACCTCCACCCCACGCCGATACACGTCCGCTTCCTCGTCCGCCGCGCCGCCGCCGAAGTGCAGCCCGAGCACGTCGTCGCCCGCCACCGGCTCGTTGGTGACTTCGTCGACATAGGCCGGGCGGCCCTGCATCCGCCAATGATCCGCAACGGCCTCGACCTCCTCGTCGGAGACGAACGGGCCATGAACGCGCGCTACTTGCTTGCCGCCCGGCATATACAGCATGTCGCCGCGCCCGAGCAGTTGCTCCGCCCCCTGTTCGCCGAGGATCGTGCGGGAGTCGATTTTGGAAGTAACCTGGAAGCTGATCCGGGTGGGCAAATTAGCCTTGATGACGCCGGTGATCACATCGACCGAAGGCCGCTGCGTCGCCATGATCAGGTGGATGCCCGCCGCGCGGGCCTTCTGCGCAAGCCGCTGGATCAGGAATTCGACTTCCTTGCCCGCCGTCATCATCAGGTCGGCGAGTTCGTCGACCACGACGACGATGTGCGGTAACGGCTCGTAATCGTGCGTCTGCTCCTCGTAGGCGGGCAGCCCGGTCAGATCGTCGAAGCCCACCTGCACGCGCCGCACGAAGGGCTTCCCATCCACCCGCGCATCGCGCACGCGCTGGTTGAAACCCGCCAGATTGCGAACGTTGATCGTCGACATCCTCCGGTAGCGTTCCTCCATCTGCTCGACCGCCCACTTCAAGGCGCGGATCGCTTTGGGCGGATCGGTGACCACCGGAGCGAGCAGATGCGGGATACCGTCGTAGACGCTTAGCTCGAGCATCTTTGGGTCGATCATGATCAGCCGGCATTGTTCGGGCGTCAGCTTGTATAATAGCGATAGGATCATCGCGTTCAGCCCGACGGATTTGCCCGCGCCCGTCGTGCCCGCGATCAGCAGATGCGGCATCGGTGCCAAGTCCGCCACCACCGGATCGCCCGCGATGTTTTTGCCCAGGATCAACGGCAACGCGAGCTTGCTGTCCATGTAAGACTGCGACGACAATAGTTCGGACAGCACCACCGTCTCCCGGTGCGCATTGGGTAGTTCAATTCCGATAATTGTTCGACCCGGCACAACGGCGACCCGCGCCGACACCGCCGACATCGAGCGCGCGATATCGTCCGCCAGTCCGATCACACGGCTCGCCTTGATGCCGGGCGCAGGCTCCAGTTCGTACATCGTCACCACCGGCCCGGCGCGCACGTGCGCGATCTCGCCCTCGACGCCGTAATCGTCGAGCACCTGCACCAGCTTCGCCGCGTTCTCCTGCAAGGTCGCGTGGTCGACGGTCGGCCCGGCGCTCGCGGGCGGCGCGCGTAGCAGCGACAACGGCGGCAACACACCCTTCGCGCCGTCCAACGGCAGCGGCAACTGCTCGCGCGGGCGAGGCGCGGTCACTTCGACTTTGGCGGTGGCCGACTTCGGCAGCTCTCCGCGCGGCGCGGCGGCAACGGGGCGGGCGAGCGTTTGAGGATCGGCAACCGGTGCTGCCATCGGTCGGTTGACTACTCGGCGCACCGGCGTGGACCGCCGTCGAGACAAGCCGACAAGGTCGGAGCGGGTCAAGACCGCAGCCACCGCACAGATCAACGCCAAGGTGCCGACGCCACCGACCGTTGCGAACGTCGCGAGTTTTTCGCTCGCCCCCGCGCGTGCCAACAGCGGCACGACCAGCGCAGCCAAGCCGCCGCCAGTTACTCCGCCCGCTCCGGCGGGCAACCCCGACGCGGGCGCATCGGCAAGCGCCAGCGCCAACGTGGCGAGCAATGTGGCGACGAGCGCCGCCATTACGCGTAGCGGTGGATGGGAAACCTCGCCACCAATCGCCAACCGCGCGCCCACCGCCGCCGCAAGCAACGCGGGCAACGCCGCCGCAAAGCCAAGCGTCTGCAACCCAAAATCGGCGGCCGCCGCGCCCAACAGCCCAAGCAGATTGGCCGCACCGCCCGCGCTGGCGACATCGAGCGAAGGATCGCGCGCCGAATAACTGCCGAGCCCAACCAACGCGAGAACGGCAACCACGACCAGCGCAACGCCCACCCCGCGCGCGCCCAGCCGCGAACGGACCGCCGCGCGGCCGCGGAATGCAATCGCCGTCGCCATCCAAGCCTCCGCCCACAGTGGAACAGATTGTGAATCAGTATCGGGCGCCAGTCAACTTCCCTCTCCCTCCCCCTTTGCGGGGAGGGACCGGGTGGGGGGTGCGCTGCTGCCCAACAAACACCATCGCCCGGCATCGCACCCCGACCCGAACCCTCCCCGCAAGGGGGAGGGCTTAAGTTCATTCCGAGATGCGACTACTCTCCGCCGCCCTCGGTCCCGGCGCCCGTCAGCGCCTCGCCCAAAGCCTTCAGCTTCTCGGCATTCGCGCCCTCGGCCTCGTCCGCCGACTTGGTAGTCGCCGCGCCGAGCTTGTGGACCAGCCCCAGCACTTTATCGGCGCGTGGCTCGCCCCGCTCCAGCTCGGTCTTCAGCTTGGCGAGATCGCCCGAAATTCCCTTCGCGCCCTTCTTATCCGAGCCTTCCAACTGCGCGATCCAATCATCGATCACCTTGACGCCCTGGTCGGGCTTCAGCTTCTCCAAACCCTTGTCGATCGCGGTCTGCGTAGCGGCGAAACGTGGCATGATGATCTTCCTTGGTTAATAGAGTTGAACGAACGCCCCGCTCCGCCGAACGCCGCACGGCCATTTCGCCGCGCCAGGCTGGCGCGCCGCGCACTGCCGCCCTATCCGGTGAACCGATGGAACAACGCGACACGATCATAGTCGGCGCCGGGCTGGTCGGTGCGACTACCGCGCTCGCGCTCGCGGCGCACGGGGTTTCGTCCACGCTGATCGACCGCGCCGACCTTACCGCCACGCGCACGCAGCACTTCGACGGCCGCGTCTCGGCCATCGCCAGCGGCTCGGCGCGGATGTTCCGCGCGATCGGGCTTGGCGCCGTGCTCGATCACGGTTGCCCGATCGGCGAAATCCGCGTCACCGACAATCTCTCGCCGCTGCACCTCCACTTCGACGCGCGCGAGGCCGACAGCGGCCCGCTCGGTTGGATGGTCGAAAACCATGTACTCCGCGCCGCCGTCCTCGACGCGATCGCCGCGCAACCGTTCATCCGGCTGCTCGCGCCCGCCACCATCCACGAGGTCGACCGCGACGAGCCAATCGTCCGCGTTCGAACCAGCGCGGGCGAGATTCGCGCGCCGCTACTCATCGCAGCCGACGGCAAGCACTCGCCATTGCGCCGCGCCGCGAACATCCGCCTTGCCGAGTGGGCCTATCCCGCCGCCGCGATCGTCACCACGCTCCGCCACGAGCAACCGCACGGCAACATCGCCTTCGAGCTATTCTTCACCACCGGACCCTTTGCTATCCTCCCCATGCTCGACGACGCCAATGGCCACCACCGCTCGGCGATCGTGTGGACCATTCCCGCGCGCGAGGCCGAGGGCTGGCTCGCACTCACCCCCGCCGCGCTTGCGCGTGAGATGGCCGCGCGCATGGGCCACTTCCTCGGCGCGCTCGAGATCGCCTCGCCGATCACCGCCTATCCGCTGCTGCTGCAACATGCCGAACGCCTGACCGATCACCGCCTCGCGCTGGTGGGCGATAGCGCGCACGCGATCCATCCGATCGCCGGCCAAGGCCTCAACCTCGGCCTGCGCGACGTCGCGGCGCTGGCGGAAGTGCTGGTCGAGGCCGCGCGCCAGGGCCTCGATCTCGGCGACACACAGGTGCTCGCCCGCTACCAGCGCTGGCGGCGGCTCGACATCCTGGCGATCACCGCGGCGACCGATCTGCTTAGCCGCCTGTTCGGCCTACCCGGCACAATCCCGGCGGCAGCGCGGCGCGTCGGCTTGGCCGCTGTCGATCGCCTGCCCCGCCTCAAGCGCGCCTTCATGGCCGAGGCGCGCGGCGAGGCGGGCGCGCTGCCGCTGCTGCTGACGGGGGAGTTGGTTTAGGGACGCGCGTATGTCGCCGACGAGCGCCCGATATCAGCCAAGCAGCCCTCGACAGCGGTTGCTGAGTGCGCTCGGCGCTGCAATTCCCGTTACCATGATGGGCTATGCGCTGATATTCGGCCTGCCAGTGAGAATACCGCTCCGTGCCGAGCCGCCGCTAACGGTCCTGACCCTCCAGGCACCGCCCCTGCCCGATCAACCGCCCAAGCCTGTCGAGCCGGCCAAGCGCAGCAACGCCTCGCGTCCGGCGTCCCCGCGCAATCTTGAAAACAAGGCGACCGCGGTCGTCGCCCCGCCTCCGCTGGTTCTGCCCCCACCCATCCCCGTGATCTCTGCCCGCGAAGCCGGAGCGGGAACCGCCGCCTCCGCCGGAGCGTCGGATCGCCCCGGGCCAGGCTTCAGCGCGGGTGGTCAAGGAAACGGCTCGGGCGAGGGAGGCGACGGCGATGGAGACGACGGCGGCAATGTGCCCCCGCGCTTGGTCAAAGGCCGCATCAAAGCCACGGACCTACCCGCCGATCTTCGCAACGTCCCCATCGAGGGCACAGTCTCGGTGCGCTACGACATCGACACTAACGGCCGTGTCGGCAATTGCGTTACAACCGGCTCGAGCGGCACCGCCGAACTCGATCAACTCACCTGTCGACTAATCCAACAACGCTTTCGTTATGATCCTTCGCGCAACTCTAATGGCGAGCCCGTTCCCTCGACCATCGAGGAAGACCACCACTGGCACAACGACGGATTTGTCGATCCGCCAACCACCCCGTGAACAAGCCGACGCCATTGGACAAATGGCGTCGGCTTAACCGATTTAGTCAATCAAGCGGCGGCCAGCCTTAACAGCCGTTACGCGACCGTGTGTGCGCCTTGTCCAAATGGCGTCCGAGCAACGCGCCGCCGACACCGCCGGCAACCGTTCCGAGGACACCTCCACCGATCGCGTTGCCGATCACCGCGCCGCCGACGCCGCCGCCAACGGTGCCGACTGCGCCGTTGCCGCCACCGCAGCGATGGCGGTAATCGCCCCCCCGTCCATGATAGACATGGTGCCGGTCGTAATAGCCGCCACCATGTTGTTGATCGTAACGCGAGTCTTGGGCGAACGCGGACGCAGGTACCATCATCGGCCCGGAAACCAGCGCGGCCAAAACGGCCATGGTCAACTTGGTGTTCATTGAATTCTCCTTAGATGGTCCAGAACGACTGTACGACCAAATCGTTGCGGCACGGTGAACTGCTCTTCACGTTCAACCCCCAGCGGATCGTCCGTCGACCGGATGACTTACGCCCTCAAACCAACGCCGATCCCGCCCTCGGCCAGGTCTGCTTCGACGCTTGCCACCGGGTAGGCGCAATAGTCGGCGGCATAATAAGCGGCGGGGCGGTGGTTGCCGCTCGCGCCCACTCCGCCGAAGGGGGCATTCGAAGCCGCGCCCGAGGTCGGCCGGTTCCAGTTGACGATGCCCGCGCGGATGCCCGTCCAGAAGCGCGCGTAAAGGTCCGCGTCGCCACCAACCAGGCTGGCAGACAGTCCGAAGCGTGTCGCGTTGGCAGCGGCGAGCGCCGCGTCCCAGTCGGGGACGCGGACCATCTGCAGCAGTGGGCCGAAATGCTCTTCGTCGGCGACCGCGATGCCCGTTGTGTCGATCAGGCCCGGCGAGACGAACGCTTCGCCTTGCGGCAACTTCGCCAGCGGGCGGATCACACGCCCGCCCGCGCGTGTCATGGCGTCGAACGCGGCAACGAGCGCGTCGGCAGCGGCGGCGTTGATCACTGGACCCATGAAGGGTGTGGGTTCGTCGAATGGCGCGGCTACAATTATGCGATCGATCAGCGCCGCGACCGCCTCCACCAGCGGCGCGGCGGCGGCTTCATGCACGATCAGCCGCCGCGCGCAGGTGCAGCGCTGTCCGCTCGACAGGTACGCCGATTGCACGACGATCGCGGCGACCGCCTCGACATCGGCGGCGTCCCACACGAGAAGCGGGTTGTTGCCACCCATCTCCAACGCAAGGATTTTCTGCGACGCGCCCGCGAACGCCTTGTGGATTGCAAAGCCGGTCGCCGCCGAGCCGGTAAACAGCAGCCCGTCGATATCGGGGTGACCCGCGACCGCGCGACCCGCGTCGTCCGCGCCCTGGACGACATTCAGCACGCCCGTCGGCAGCCCGGCATCGGCCCATAGCGCCGCCATGTACTCGGCCACCGCCGGAGTTTGTTCGGAGGGTTTGAAAACCACCGTGTTGCCCGCGATCAGCGCGGGCACGATGTGGCCGTTGGGCAAATGCGCAGGGAAATTATACGGTCCCAGCACCGCGAGCACGCCGTGTGGCTTGTGGCGCACCGCTTGGCGGAACGGATTCTGGCCGGCTGCGACTTCGCCCACCCGAGTGCCGGTGCGCGCATAATAGGCTTCGATCGAGATATCCACCTTGGCGGCGACGCTCGCCACCTCGCCCTTCGCGTCCCAGAACGGCTTGCCAGTCTCACGCGAAATCAGTCGCGCGGACAGCTCGGCACGTTCGCGCACCAGGTCGCGGTAGCGCACGATGATCGCCAGCCGCGCGTCCAGCCCGGCGTTGGCCCAATCGGGAAACGCGGTACGCGCGGCACGGACTGCCGCGTCGGGATCGCCCGCCGCCCCGCGCCAGACGACCTCGCCGGTCGAGGGATCGTGACTCACCAACTCAGAGCGCGACACAGCGGACCTCCTCGCCCGGCTTAAGATCGAACGGGTCGCCGAGCCGCCATCCCTCGCCAACTCGTTCGGCGGTGGTCAGCCAGGATCGGAAGTGCATCAATTGCCCGGCAGCGGCGATGTGGCGGGTGGCGGACACCGGTGCCCCTGCGATCAGCGGCCCGGTGACGCTATCGCGCACGGTCGCGACGTGATCCGTGTGGACGCACATCGTCGGACCGCCGTCGAAGATGTCGATGTAGCGGCTGTAGGTAAAGCCTTCCCGCTCGAGCATACGCATCGCGGAAACCCCCGTGTCGTGCGGCTTTCCGAGGACTTTGCGCGCGCCCTCGGGCAGCATGGCGATGTAGATGGGGTGCTTGGGCATCAAGTCGGCGATGAATTGGTTGCCATGCTCGGTGTTGAAGCTGTTAGCTTCAGGGAAGCCCATCTGGAAGAATGGTCTTCCGATCGCGTCCCAGAACGGGCTGTCGCCATTCTCGTCGAGCCAGCCGCGCAACTCGGCGATCAGCCGGTCGGCGAAACGCTGGCGGTGGTGCGCGATGAACAGATAGCGCGAGCGGGCGAGCAGGTGGCCAAGCCCACCCTTGCGCAGATTGTCGCGCAGGAAAAGCCCGCCCACCTCGGACGCGCCGCTGAATTCGGTTGTTAGGTTAAGGAGTTCGCTCGCGATGCTACGCTTGAGCGCCTTCGATGTCTGCGCATAACGCGCGATATTATAGCTGTAGAAGGGCCACTCGACGCCGATCTCGCCAAACAGCATCGCGGTACCGCCGATCTCGCTCGAGCTATTGGCGAACACAAGAAAGAAGATGTTGTCACCGGGAGCTTCCAAGGTGGTGCGGAAGCTATCGAGACTCCAGCCGACGCGCGCCGCCATGCCCTCATATTGCTGGGGAATGTTGGTAAAGCCTGCGCCGGTGGTTTGCGCGATCGCGTGCAGCGCGTCCAGATCGTCGGCGCGCACCGGGCGGACATGCCAGGTCACGCGCCAAGCTCGGTGTGGGCGAGCCGGTGAAGGATGAGCGCGGACAAGCGCGCGCGTTCGACGAGGCTGTCGGTGAGCAGGTATTCGCGGTCGCTATGGATGAGGCCGCCGCGTGCGCCCAAAGTGTCCACCACGGACAAGCCGTGCGCGGCAAGGTTGTTGCCGTCGCACACGCCGCCGGTTTCGCGCGTGGCGTAGTGCTGGCCGAGATCGCGCGCGGCACTGCCAACGATATCGAACAGGCGCTGTTGCGTCGCGTCGAGCGGTTTGGGCGGACGACCGAAGTTGCCGGTGAGTTGGATCGCGACCTCGCGTTCGGCGGTGACGGCGGCAATGACCCGGGCGACGGCCGCCTCGGCTTGCGCCTGCGCTTCGAGCGAGCGTGGGCGGATGTTGAAGCGCAGCACGGCATTGTTGGGCACGACGTTGGTCGGTCCGCCGCCATCGATCTTGGCGGGATTGACGCGCAAGTCCGCGCCGATCAGCCGTTCGAGGCGAAGCGCGAGGTCGGCGGCGGCGGTCAAGGCATTACGCCCGTTCTCTGGGTCGCGCCCGGCGTGCGCCGCTCGGCCGGTAACGATGGCGGCGAAATTGCCCGATCCCCAGCGCGCGCCCGCGAAGGTGCCGTCGGGGAGCGACGAAGGTTCATAGGTCAGGCCCCAATGCGCCTTCGCGGCGGCTTCGGCGAGCAGCGCGCGTGAGGAGGGCGAGCCGATCTCCTCGTCGGCGACGATCAGCACGGTGTAGCCGAGCCGCTCGGCGATGGGAGTGCGCTCAATCGCGTGGAGGGCAGCGAGCATGATTGCGATGCCGCCCTTCATGTCGGCGACACCGGGGCCGTTCAGATGGCGTGGGGCGTCGAAGCGGGTAGACTGGAACGGGTGCCCAGCGCCGTAAACGGTGTCCATATGGCCAGTGAGCAGCACCTGCACTGGCGCGTGCGGGCGGACGATATGGCGGTAGTGCCGACCATGCGTCGTGGCGGCGATCTCGCCCGTGGATCGAACCATTTGCGAACGCGGACCTTCGACCAGCTCCGCCTCGCCACCGAGCGGAGCAAAGACGCTGGCCACCGCCTCGGCCTGCAACGCCAGGCCCGCAAGATTGTCCGAGCCCGAGTTGATCGACGCCCAGGCCTCGACCCGCGCCAATATCGCCGCGCCCTCGCCATCGAGCGGTTCGACGGCGGTGGTTTCGGCGGCGGTGAGCATGAACGAGGTTCTACCCGCCCGTCCCCACGCCGTCACCCCCGGGCGATGGCTATGGCAGCCGCCTGCCCGGTCCAATCTCCTTTGGATCGGTCTTAATGGCGATCAGCACGGCGCGGCCGCTCGCGCGGGCGGCGGCGAAGGCGGCTTCGAACTCGCCGGTCTCGGTGATGTTGGCGCCGTGCCAGCCATAGGCTGCTGCGAGCGCAGCGAAATCCGGGTTGGTGACGTCCACGCCGTAGCGGCGACCGGGATAATCGCGCGCCTGGTGCATGGCGATCGTGCCATATTGACCGTTATCGACGACGAGCACCGTTAGCCGAGCGCCGTAGCGCGTGGCGGTGGCGAGTTCGTGACCGCTCATCAGGAAATCGCCGTCGCCCGCCACGCAGACCACCTCGCGCCCGGGATGAAGGATGGCTGTGGCGATCGCGGCGGGGAGGCCGTAACCCATCGCGCCCGAGGTGGGAGCGAGCTGCGTGCCGAAGCGGCGGTGCTGGTGGAAGCGGTGGACCCAGGCACTGAAATTGCCGGCGCCGTTAATGACGATCGCGTCGTCGGGCAGCATGGCGGTCATGTGCGCGATCACGTCGGCCATGTTGACGCCGGACTGCACCGTGGTCGGCTTGCCCCACGCTTCGTAAGCCGCGCGCGAGGCGCTCGGCCAATCGCGGTCCGCCTCGCCGTCGAACAGGTGTGCGATTTCCAGCAACGCGTGCGCGGCGTGCGCGACGGTCGCCTGGATGGCGAGTGCCGGACGGTATGGTTGCGCGAGCACTTGCGCGTCGGGGTGGATCATTACGAGCGTTTGCGACGGCGTGGGCGGCGCGGGCAGCGTGTAACTCGTGGTGGCTACCTCGGACAGGCGCGCGCCCACCGTGACGAGCAAATCGGCCTCGCGCACGCGGGCGATAAGCGCGGGGTTCGCGCCCAGCCCCATCTCGCCGATGAAATTGGGGTGCGCGTTGTCTATCAAGTCCTTGCGCCGCCATGCAGTGACGACAGGCACGTGCATGATGCGCGCAGCCTCGGCGATCCGGTCGCACGCGTGCTGGCTCCAGCGCGAGCCGCCCAGCCACAGGATCGGACGCTTGGCGTCGCGCAACAGCGCGTGCAGCCGAGCGACATCGTGCGGCGACGGCGCGGGTTCAGGCGCGGTGAACGGGACGGCGACCGCGTCGCCACTCGGTTCGGCGAGCACGTCCTCGGGCAGTACCAGCACGACCGGGCCGGGGCGACCGCTGAGGGCGGTCGCGACAGCGGCGGCGGCGAGTTCGGGGGCGCGCGCGGCGTCGCGCAAGGTGAATACCGCTTTCGCCAGCGGGCCGAACATCGCTTCGTAATCGACCTCCTGGAATGCGCCGCGCCCGAGCATCGCGCGCTCGACCTGACCGACCAGCAGCAGCATCGGCGTACTGTCGTGCATCGCGGTGTGGACGCCGATCGCGGCGTGTGTCGCGCCGGGGCCGCGCGTTACGAGGCAAACGCCGGGCTGGCCGGTGAGCTTGCCGTACGCCTCGGCCATGTGCGCGGCGGTGGCTTCGTGGCGGCAGGTGATGAGGGCGAGGCGGTCCCGCACGTCGCTTAGCGCGTCGATCAGGGGGAGGTAGGATTCGCCGGGAACGCCGAATGCGTGGGTGATCCCCTGGTGGATCAGCGTATCGATGACGGCGCGGGCGGCGGTTGGCATGGGCGAGGGGGTCGCTCGCGTGGTCGCGCCTGTCAAGCAGTGCTGTGCGCCTTGCCCATGCGGCGGACGGCGGCGATCTTCGTGTGGAACGGCTGCCAATCGTCGGCTTCGGCGATGGCGGACCAGAGAGTTTCGACTTCTTCGACCAGCATCGATTGGGGGGCGGGGTCGTCCCAATAGGGATGGGCGAGCGCGGCAGGTGCAGCCGTATAGGTGGCGAGCGCGGCTGCGAGCGCGGACCAGTCGGGGCCATCGTAGCCGGGGTGGCGGGGGGTACCGCCGCGCCAATCGAACCAGAAACGGTCGAGCGGGGCTTGGGTCGTGGTGAGGGTGGCTTCCAATGTTTGGAGGAGGGCGAGATCGGATGCGTCGTCGCGCGGGAGGACGCCCAAGCGGGCGAGCATCGCGGTGCGCAGTTCGGTTTCATGGAGCGCGGGAAAGGATTGGAGTGCGGGGAGAAGCGCGTCGGCTTCGGCGAGCGGGCGGAGCGATTTGCCGAGTTGGAGGAGGTTCCATTGGATCGCCTCGGGTTGGCGGGCATAGGCGTAGAGGCCCGAGTGGTCGAAATAGGCGGCGGTGAAGGCGGGATCCCAGATGGGAACAAAGCGCCACGGGCCGTAATCGAAGGACTGGCCGGTGACGTTGATGTTGTCCGAGTTGAGGACACCGTGGACGAACCCCGCCGCCATCAGTCGCGCGGTGGTTCGCGCGCAAGCCGCGACCGTGTGCGCGAGAAGCGCCGCTGGGTCGGCGTCATCCGCGCCGTGCAGGCGGCGGCGAACGTAGGCGACTAGGCGGGCGAGGTTCCCGGTTTCATCCAGGTAGGCGAGGCGCTGGAAGCTGCCGATGCGGATGTGGCCATGCGATAGCCGCACCAGCACGGCGGAGCGGGTTGGGCTGGGTTCGTCGCCGCGCGTGAGCGCCTCGCCGGTCTCGACGATCGACAGCGTGTGGCTGGTTGGCACGCCGAGCGCGGCGAGCATCTCGGTCGCCAGCACCTCGCGCACCGCACCTTTGAGCGTCAGCCGCCCATCGCCGAAGCGGCTCCACGGCGTGGTGCCCGAGCCTTTGGTGCCGAGATCGAGCAGGCGGCCGTCGGCGGCGGCGGATTGCGCATATAGGAAGCCGCGCCCATCGCCGATCTCGGGGTTATACGTGCGGAACTGATGGCCGTGGTAGCGCAGCGCGAGCGGCTGGGCGAGGCTGGCTTCGAATGGCTCGAAGCGGGCGAAGCGGCGTATCCACTCGTCATCGGACAGCCCATCCAGGCCGATCTCGGCGGCGGCGCGGTCGTTCCTGAAGCGCAGGATGTGCCTGGGAAAGCGCGCGGGTTCGACCGGATCATAAAACTCGGAGCCGAGTTCGAGGATCGCGCGCGAGGGGATGGGGATCATCGCGGCACGTGCCCGGAGGCCACGTCCGGCAGCCAAAGAATGCGCCGGTATGGATACGAAGCGGTTGACATGTAGGACCGCCTACCGCGTTTTCCGCGCCATGCGACAGGCTTATGCAACGCCCGAGTGGCGGGACGAACACAACGGCGATCTCGCGGGCTGGATGCGCACGGGGGTGGTGCGGCCGATGACGGGTCTCCAGACGAAAGGGGGCGAGTATTCCAGGGGCGGGGACCCCTATCATGACGAGCATGGACGGCTCGCATCCGCGCCTGGTAGGGCCAACGCAAACGCCTTGCAACCTGCCGCAAAGACCCATGGCTCGCGCGCGCCAAGCGCGATGTCAGACTACCAACCAATGCGATGTCCTACGACGATCTTCGATCTACGATTGCCAAGAACAATCGGCCCAAACTGCCCGACGATCTCATAACCGCGATCGCTTGGCGAGAGTCCGACTTCGACCCTAACGTGATCAATGCAACGACTAAGGCGAAGGGTTTGCTTGTCGTCACACACTGGGCAATCGACGACCTACAGAGGATTGGCCAAGATTACAACGGAAAAGATCTGCGTGATCCAGCAACTAACATCCAGGCAGGCACCGCTTACCTTGCGATGAGACTGCGCGCGAAACACGGCAACTTGGCAGTCATGCTCGATCATTATGGGACGGGAGCCGGTTACAGTGCTTCGATTTTACGCGCTGCGGAGGCAATCGGGGCAAACCGCGCGGACCCGATCGGCGCACTTGTCAGGACGATCGGCAAGCGGTGAAGAAAGCCTATCCGAAGCTCTCGCTATGCGGCGCACTCCTAATTTTGGTGGCGGGGCGGCCGGCAGACTTGGGCAACCCCCGCGCGAGAACCGTGCTCATAGTCGATTCGGCGGAGTTCATGGCCGAGATCGATGCTACGGCCAGCGGCGATGGCATTGCGACTATCCGCTGTTACAAGGGGTGCGATCCGAAGTTGCAACTCCGTGAAACGGTCGATTACCATCCGTTCAGCATCTCGCCCCTAGATGTCGGTGCGCCGAATTATGTTGCCACAACTTGGGCTTCGGGAACGGCGTTCATTGCTCGAATTTACAGGGTAGACCTTCGTAGCATCCGGTTCGTCCAAGAGTTTTACTCCTACCATATTCCTATTTACGGCGTAGTAGATCGAGGTCGGTTCGTTGTAGTGTGCCAAGGCGGTTTTTGGCGTACATGCAAAAATGTTACATATTACTTCGATAAGAAAAAAGTCGTCCGCGTTCCCGAGTTCGTCAAACAACGCTGAGCCGCTTTGGCTCGACGTAGGACGTGCACCCGGCCAGAACGACGCCGATGTTCACCGATCGCCATTTCCCCTCGCTCGATGGCCTTCGGCTGCACTACCGCGACTATGCGGGCGCGGGCACACCGGTCCTTTGCCTGCACGGGCTGACGCGGAACGCGCGCGATTTCCAGGGGGTGGCGGCTCGGCTGGCGGGAATGGGCCACCGGGTGCTGGTGCCCGATATACGCGGGCGAGGCGCTAGCGCCTGGTCCGATCCCAAAAGCTACGCGCTGCCGGTTTACATAGGCGATCTGGATGCTCTGTTTGCCGACGCGGGGGTGGGCGCGGCGGTGTTCGTTGGCACTTCGATGGGCGGGTTGTTGACGATGCTGACGGCGGCGGCGCGTCCGGGGCGGGTGTTGGCGGCGTGCCTGAACGATATCGGGCCGGTGATCGAAGCGGCGGGGCTGCAGCGGATCGCGGGCTACATCGGCAAGACCGCGCCGATGGCGGATTGGGACGCGGCGGCGCAAGCGATCGCGCTTGGCGAGGCGGCGTATTTTCCGGATTACCGCGCGGCGGAGTGGGCGCTGCACGCGCGGCGGCGGTGCCGCGAGCTGGCGGATGGGCGCGTCGCGTTCGACTATGATCCGGCGATCGCGGCGACGTTCTCTCCCGATCCGGGCGACGGCGCGGCGCGGCTGTGGCCGATGCTGGATGCGCTGGCGGGGGTTCGCGTGCTGAGCGTGCGCGGGGCGTCGTCGGACCTTTTTACGGCGGAGACGCAAAGCGAGATGGCGGCGCGGTTGCCGGGAATGGAGGCGGTGGGGCTAGCGGACGCGGGACACGCGCCATCGCTCGAAGAGCCGGAGGCGATAGCGGGTTTGGAGCGGCTTGTGGCGGGGGCTTCGATTTAGGCGGACAGATTTGCCTCGTTAGAGGCTTCAGCGCGTCGCCACGAACAGCCCCTTCCCGTCCGCTGGGCTGGTGCCCCATACGGCGCGCAGCCCAGCGTCGCGGCGGCAACCGGCACGGTACATCCCGTATTGGAGCGGGTTTTTAGCGTGGTAATTCTGGTGGTAGCCCTCGGCGGGGTAGAAGGGCGCGGGGTCCAGAACCTGGGTTTTCACGCCGTCCTTGAAGCGTGGCAGCTTGGAGAGCGCGGCGACTTCGGCCAATGCGGAGGCGCGTTGATCGGGGGTTAGCGCGAACACCGCGTCGCGGTACTCGTCGCCGCGGTCGCAGAAGGTGCCGCCTCCGTCGGCGGGATCGACGGTGTGGAAATAGGCGTCGACCAGGCGGGCGTAAGAAATGCGCGCGGGATCGAATACCACGCGCACCGCCTCGCGGTGGCCGGTCTCGCCGGTGGAGACCTGCTCGTAGCTCGGGTGCGCAAGGTGGCCGCCGATGTAGCCGACCTGGGTGGAGAGAACGCCGGGAACGCGCTGCAGATCGGTTTCGGTCGACCAGAAGCAGCCGCCCGCGAAGACGGCGGTTTGAGTGGCGACGGGTGCGGCGGCGGTGAGCAGCGCGAGGGCGGCGGCGGCGAGGGCGGGCTTAAGCATGGTGCGTGCCTTGGGCTGGGTGGAACTGGAGCGCGACGCCGTTGATGCAGTGGCGTTTGCCGGTGGGCGGCGGGCCATCGTCGAAGATGTGGCCCAAATGCCCGCCGCATCGCGCGCAATGTTCTTCGGTGCGCCTCATGAACAGGCTGGTGTCCTGTTTGGTGCCCGTGTGGCCGGGGAGCGCGGCCCAGAAACTCGGCCAGCCGGTGTGGCTATCGAACTTGGTGCGCGAGGCGTAGACGGGGAGATCGCAGCCACGACAGGCAAATACCCCTGGGCGGTGCTCGGGGAGCAGCGGGCTGGTGCCGGCGGTTTCGGTATCCTCGTGACGGAGGACTTCGTAGGCGGGCGCGGGCAGGCGGCGCTTCCACTCGGCATCGGTAAGCGTGAGCGGGAACGGCGCGGGGGCGGCGCTCGCGGTGGGCAACAGCGAGGCGAGGCCGAGGCCGCCGACCAGCGCGGCGGCGGAGGCGAGGAGCGTGCGGCGGTCGAGTGCGGTGTGCGGGGTCATGCTCTGCTTTTCGTGTGGAACGACGCGAAGGTTACGGTCTAACAGCCCGAAGCTGTCCCGCGCATTGCCGCGCGACAGCCGCCGCCATCCTTGCCGCAACGCACCATTCGCGCTATGTGCCGCCGCTAACCGATAGCCCCGCACTCAGGACACCCGATGGCCCTCCGGAACATCGCGATCATCGCGCACGTCGATCATGGCAAGACCACGCTGGTCGATCAACTGTTCCGCCAGTCGGGAACGTTCCGCGACAACCAGCGCGTCGCCGAGCGCGCGATGGACTCGAACGATCTCGAGAAAGAGCGCGGGATCACGATCCTCGCGAAATGTACGTCGATCGAGTGGCACGATGTGCGGATCAATATTGTAGATACCCCCGGCCACGCCGACTTCGGCGCGGAAGTCGAGCGGATTTTGAGCATGGTCGACGGCGTGATCCTGCTCGTGGACGCGGCCGAGGGGCCGATGCCGCAGACGAAGTTCGTCACCGGCAAGGCCTTGGGGCTGGGGCTGCGGCCGATCGTGGTGGTGAACAAGATCGACCGGTCGGACGCGCGCGCGCAGGAAGTACTGGACGAGGTATTCGACCTGTTCGTGGCGCTGGATGCGAGCGAGGAGCAGCTCGACTTCCCCGTGCTGTTCGCTTCGGGGCGCAATGGCTATGCCGGGCCGACGAGTGATGTGCGCGAGGGGACGCTGGAGCCGCTGTTCCAGAAGATCGTCGACCATGTACCCGCGCCCTCCGCCGATCCCGACGGGCCGTTCAAGATGCTGGTAACGTTGTTGGACCGCGACAACTTCGTCGGGCGAATCCTGACGGGGCGAATCGAGTCGGGGACTTTGAAGGTCAATGCGCCTATTCGAGCGCTGGCGCCCGATGGCAGCGTCGTCGAGAACGGCCGCGCGTCGAAGGTGTTCGCGTTCCGGGGGTTGGAGCGTGTCGCGGTCGAGGAGGCAGGCGCGGGGGACATTATCGCGATCGCCGGGCTGACCGAGGCGACGGTGGCGAACACCATCGCCGAGCCGGGGGTGACCGAGCCGGTGCAGGCGCAGCCGATCGACCCGCCGACGCTGGCGATGACGTTCTCGGTCAATGATTCGCCTTTGGGGGGCCGCGAAGGGTCGAAGGTCACCTCGCGCATGATCCGCGACCGGCTGTTCCGCGAGGCGGAGACCAACGTCGCGATCCGGGTGACCTCGTCGTCGACTAGCGACAGTTACGAGGTTGCCGGGCGCGGCGAGTTGCAGTTGGGCGTGCTCATCGAGATGATGCGACGCGAGGGGTTCGAGCTGTCGATCTCGCGGCCGCGCGTGCTGTTCCGCGACGGGCCGGACGGGCGCGAGGAGCCGTACGAGACCGCGGTGATCGACGTCGACGACGAGTATTCGGGCGTGGTCGTCGAGAAGATGTCGATGCGCAAGGGCGAGATGTCCGAAATGCGGCCGAGCGGCGGCGGCAAGACGCGGCTGGTATTCAGCGCGCCCTCGCGGGGCCTCATTGGCTACCACGGCGAGTTCCTAAGCGACACGCGCGGCACGGGGATCATGAACCGATTGTTCGAGCGCTATGGTCCGCACAAGGGTTCGATCCAGGGCCGGCAGAACGGCGTGCTGATCTCGAACGGCGCGGGTGAGGCGGTGACCTATTCGCTAACCTCGCTCGAAGAACGCGGCGTGCTGATGATCGGGCCGGGCGAGGCGGTCTATGAGGGCATGATCATTGGCGAGAACGCCAAGCCCGACGATCTGGACGTGAACCCAATCAAGGCAAAGGCGCTGACCAACTTCCGCGCCTCGGGCAAGGACGATACCGTGCGACTGACCCCGCCGCGCCGGATGACGCTGGAGCAGGCGATCGCCTATATCGACGAGGACGAACTGGTCGAGGTAACACCGGTCAACATCCGGCTGCGCAAGATCCACCTCGACCCGAACGACCGCAAGCGGGCGAGCCGGGCAAAGGCGGCCTAGGTCGCGAGCTTCAGCAACGCGGCAATGGTGTCGGCTTCGGCGGCGGGTTTGTCGGTGCGGACGCGGTTGATGCGCGGGAAGCGCATCGCCAAGCCCGACTTGTGGCGCGCCGACGCGTGGATCGAATCGAAGGCGATCTCGAAGACCAGCGTCTTCTCCACCTCGCGCACCGGGCCGAAGCGCGCGGTGGTGTTATTGCGCACGAACTTGTCGAGCCAGGCGAGTTCGGCGTCGGTGATGCCCGAATATGCCTTGCCGACGGGCAGGAGCTGGCCGTCGTCGGTCCAGCAACCGAAGGTGTAGTCGCTGTAGAAGCTCGACCGGCGACCATGGCCACGCTGCGCGTACATCACCACGCAGTCCGCCGTTAGCGGGTTGCGCTTCCATTTGTACCACAGCCCTGCCTTGCGGCCCGCGAGGTAGGGACTGTCGCGGCGTTTGAGCATCAGGCCTTCGATCGACGCGTCGCGGGTCCCGGCGCGGACGTCTTCCAGCGCTTCGAGGCTGTCGGCGGGGATGGTCGCGGAGAGGTCGAAACGGTCGGACGGAAGTTTCGCGACGAAGGTTTCGAGGCGAGCGCGCCGGTCGGTCCAGGGTAGCGCCCGCAGATCGTCGCCGCCGTCGAACAGGATGTCGTACAACCTTACGAACGCGGGCGAGTCGGCAAGCGCCTTGGCTGAAACGACCTTGCGGTTGAGCCGTTGTTGTAGCGCGTTGAAGCTCGCCGCCTCGCCGCCCTGCGCCTCGCCGCGCACGAGCAACTCGCCGTCGACGACGCCCACCGCTCCGAATGCCTCGGCCACGTCGGGGAAGGCGCCGGTGATGTCCTCCCCGGCGCGACTGAACAGCTTGGTTTCGTCGCCCGCCCGCGCAACCTGCACCCGAATGCCGTCCCATTTCCACTCGGCCACATAATCGCCGAGCTCGATCGCCTCGCCTTCCAATGGATGCGCGAGCATGAAGGGCCGGAACACCGGGCGTTCGCTGTGCTCGGGTTGCGGGCCATGACCTTCGCCCCAGGCGAACAGCGGCGCATAGGGCGGGGCGAGGCCGTGCCACGCCTCTTCGACCGCATCGACATCCAAGCTAAACGCCTGCGCGAGCGCGGTCTTGGCGAGCCGGGCGGACGCGCCCACTCTCAGCTCGCCGGTCACCAGCTTCAGCAACGCGTAGCGACCCTGCGCGTCCAATGCGTCCATCATGCGCTCGATGAAGGCGGGGGCCTGCGCGCGGCTGAGGCCATGCAGCGCGTCGACCACGCGCGCGAGACCGGGCTGCCCCTCGCGCGAGCCCTCGGGCGCGGGCCAGATGAGCGCGGCGGTCTCGGCCAAGTCGCCGACGAAATCATAGCTCATGCCGAACAGCACCGGATCGACCCGCGCCTCGACCGCCGTGCGGATCTGGGTGGCCTTGACCGTCTTCAGGTCGAGGCTGCCGGTCAACGCCGCCATCGCCCAGCCGCGATCGGGATCGGGGGTGGCGCGCAAATAATCGGCGATCAGCTTCAGCTTGGCGTTGCGTGAGCGCGTGTAGCCGAGGCGGTCGAGGAGTTCGGCGAAGGCGTGCATGGAAATCGCTAGCAATGCAAACGCGAGTTCGAAATACCCGGCCGTTCGCGGGGCGCGAACGGCTTCGGCAGGAAAGTTGCCACGCAGGTCAACCGGCGTGCAGGGCCAGGAAGATGTTCGTCCCGCGGGTCACGCGCTCGGTCACGCTCGCGCGAACCCGTTCGGCTCCGCCCGCGACCGCAAGCTCCAGATTAGTATAACCCTGCCAAAGACCGAACAGGAGGTTGGCGGCCTCTGCCGAGTTGGCGGCAACGATTTCGCCCCGCGCCACCGCAGCGGCGAGAAGAGCCGCCAAGTTGGCGTGCGTACGACCTGGTCCCAAGCGCCAAAAAGCCTCCGAAAGGTCGGGCCGCCGCCGGATTTCAGCCGACAGCGAGCCAAAGTAGGCGACGCCCACCTCGCTGGCGAGGAACGACATGATCCCCACGCCGAACGCCTGCAAGCGGTCGCGTAGCGGAGCGGCGTCCATCGCGCCATCGTCGAGCTGCTGGTCGGCCTCAATACGGAGCATCTCGTGCAACATCGCGGCTTCGAACAACGCGGCCCGGTCGGGGAAGGCCGCATAAAGCGTGCTCTTGGACACGCGCGCGCGGGCGGCCACCGCTTCCATCGACGTGCCCTCGACGCCCGACGCCAGAAACAACGCCCAGCCGGCCTCCAAAATGCGTGTGTGGCGGGCAGGGTCGTGTGGTCGTCCAATTCCACGGCGCATACGCGGCTCGATCGCTTCGCCAGTTGACTGCTTTGCATCAGGAAGGCTACGGTACGGCATCGTTCGGAAACTCAAAGGTGGATCGTAGATCGCGACCACAACCGGGCGACAGTTAACATGGAGAGCAAGTGATGCACATTAGCGGGAAGTGCCTCTGTGGCAGGGTGACGTTCGAGTGCGACGCGGATCCCGCGTTCATGGGCAAATGCTATTGCCTAGACTGCAGCAACGAGAGCGGGACCGGCCACATCACGACCATCGCCGTGCCCGACGCGGCGTTCAAGGTTCAGGGAAAGACGTCCGAGTACGCCAAGGTTTCAGATGACGGAAACCGGCTAACCAAATATTTCTGCACGAACTGCGGCTCTACGCTGTTCACACGGCCGGAGAAGCTGAAGGGTTTGGTCGTGGTCCGCGCGGGCACGTTGGACGACCGCTCGGTCATCGTTCCGCAGCTGCAGATGTACGTCTCGCGCGCGCCGATGTGGGATCGGCCTGACGAGGCGGTGCATTCTTTCCCCGAGATGGCCACTGCCTGGTAAGACCCTCGAGGGTAGTATGCGTGGCTCGGTCGGATTACGGCGCGCTCGCGCGTCGTAGCGTCACTGGTTCCTTTACCCCGACCGCAACAACCCTACCGCCTGATCGCGCTCGAACAGGTAGAGCGCGGTGCGCGCCGCCTCGCTGCGCGGCGTGGTCAGGCCGGGGTCGGCCGCGACCAAAGCGGCCGCGTCGGCGCGGGCGGGTTCGATGAGGCGCGCGACGTGCTCGGGCGTGGCCAACCGGAACGCCGGGTCGCCCGATTGCCGCGTGCCCAGCATCTCGCCCGCGCCACGCAGCCGCAGGTCCTCCTCGGCGATGCGAAAGCCATCGGTGGTGGCGCGCATCAGTGCCAGCCGCTGGCGTGCGGTTTCGGACAGCGGTTCGCCGCGTAGCAGCAGGCACACCGAGCGCCCGCCGCCGCGCCCCACCCGGCCGCGCAACTGGTGGAGCTGGGCGAGGCCGAAGCGTTCGGCGGCTTCGATGACGATCAATGTCGCGGCGGGCACGTCGACGCCGACCTCGATTACCGTGGTCGCCACCAGGATCGCCGCGCGCGCTTCGGCGAACGCGGCCATCGCGGCGTCCTTGGCGGCGGGCTTGAGCCGGCCATGAACCAGCGCCACACGCTCGCCACCGAAGCGCCGCGCGAGATCGGCGGCGCGCGCTTCGGCGGCCGCGTCGTCCGAGGTTTCGCTGCCACTGACCAGCGGGCACACCCAGTAGGCCTGACCACCCGCCGCGACATGACGGCCGAGGCCCTCGTAGACCTCCTCCAGCCGATCGAGCGCGATCACGCGCGTTTCGACCGGCGCGCGGCCGGGGGGGAGTTCGTCCAACCGGCTGACGTCCATCTCGCCGTACTGGGTGAGCGTCAGCGTGCGCGGGATCGGCGTGGCGGTCATGGTCAGCAGGTGCGGTCGCCCGCCGCGCATCCCCTTGTCGGTCAGCGCCTTGCGTTCCGCGACGCCGAAGCGGTGCTGCTCGTCGATCACCACGAGGCCGAGTTCGCGGTAGACGACCGGCTCCTGGAAGATCGCGTGCGTGCCGATCAGGATTTGGGTCGCACCCGCCGCGAGATCGGCGAGCAGCGCGTCGCGCGCGGTGCCCTTGTCGCGCCCGGTGAGGATCGCGACGCGCACCGGCAGGTCCGCGAACAGCGCCGACAGCGTCGCGTGATGCTGCCGCGCGAGCAGTTCGGTCGGCGCGAGTAACGCGGCCTGCGCTCCAGCCTCGACCGCACCGAGCATCGCGGCAGCGGCGACCAGCGTCTTGCCCGAGCCGACATCGCCCTGCAGCAGCCGCAGCATCGGCTCGCCCTGCGCCATGTCGCGCGCGATCTCCGTAATCGTGCGCGCCTGCGCGCCGGTCGGGGCGAACGGCAGCACCGCCAGCATCGGCCCCGTCAGCGCGCCGGTGCCCACCAAGGGCTGCGTCGCGCGCCGTTTGGTCGAGGCGCGGACGAGCAACAGCGCTAACTGCCCGGCGAACAGCTCGTCGTAGGCGAGCCGCGTGCGCGCGGTCTCGTCCAGGCCGTGCGCCCGCTCCAACGCCGCGCGCCACGCGGGCCAACCGTCGAAGCCGAGTTGCGCGGGCGCGGCCCATTCGGGCAATTTGGGCGCGCGCGCCACGGCGGCGGCGGCGAGCGCGCCCAGCCGCTTGTTGGTCATGCCGTCCGTCAGCGCATAGACGGGTTCGCGCGTCGGGATCGTCGCCGCCTCGCCGACCGGCAGCACATAATCGGGGTGGGTGATCTGCAGCCGCTCGCCGTAGCGCTCCAGCCGCCCACTCACCACGCGCCGCTCGCCCTCGGGCAGCAGGCGGCGCGCGTAGGTGCCGCCGTCGCCGAAGTAGACCAGGGTGAAGCCGTTCCCCCGCATATCGCGCACCCGCACGCGCGTCGGCGAACGGCCCTGGCCGGGGATGAACTCGTCGACCGTCACGGTAAGCGTCACCACCCGGTCGGCGTAGCAAGGATCGAGCACCGGCAGCGCCACCCGCTCGACCAGCCCGAGCGGCAGATGGAACGCGAGATCGACCACACGCTCGACTCCCAGCCGCGCCAATTGCTTGCCGACGGCGGGTCCGACGCCGGGCAAACCGCTCACTGCGGCGAAAAGCGGATTGAGGATCGGGGGGCGCATCGTTAGGTGACACGTTCTATCGCACGTACCCCGCCGCCCACCCAAGGGCGCGCGGGCATTTTGGCATTGAGGCCCGATGATCCTGTCCTTGGAAGATCGCAAACGCCGGCTGCGCTTCCGCGCGACGCATCGCGGGACGAAGGAGGCGGACATCGTGGTCGGCGGCTTCATGGAGGCGGGCATCGAAGCGTGGGGCGAGGCCGAAGTGCTGTGGTTCGAGGCGCTGATGCACGAGCAGGACGCCGACATATTGGCATGGGCGATCGGCAAGGCCGCACCGCCCGAGCGCTTCGGCGGGCCGTTGATGGAGGCGATGCGGCAGCTGGACTATGTGAAGGTGGCGCGGTGAGTGTGCGACCCCTCACCCTGGCGCTTCGCGCCTGTCCCTCTCCCTCAAGGGGAGAGGGTAAATTCTCCCCTCCCCCCTTGAGGGAGAGGGAAATGCGGAGCGCAGCGGAGCGAGGGAGAGGGGCCGCACAATGATCGACATCAAGCCAATCCTCGCTGCCAAGCACCCGCTGACGCTGGCGAATTGCCCCGAGGGACTGCAGCCGCTGCTGATGGCCGAACTCGCGCGCGCCGCCGCGCCCGCCCGCGCGGTGTTCGTCGCCGATGACGAGGCGCAGGCGCGCGGGCTGGCGGACGCCGCCGCGTTCTTCGCGCCCGAGCTGGAGACCAACCTTTTCCCCGCGTGGGACTGCCTGCCCTACGACCGCGCCTCACCGAGCGCGCGGTCGAGCGCGGACCGGCTGGCGGGGCTCGCGCGGCTGATCGCGCCCGATACCGCGCCGCTGCTGGTAGTGACGACGCTAAACGCGCTCACGCAGCGCTTGCTCGCGCCCGAACGGGTGCGTGCGGCGACGCGCGTGCTGAAGCGCGGCGAGCGAATTGACCGCGACGGGCTGGCGGCGTTGCTCAGCGCCAACGGCTACGTCCGCACCGACACCGTCGTCGAAGCGGGCGAGTTCGCGGTGCGTGGCGGACTGGTCGACGTGTTCCCGGCGGGCGAGAAGACTCCGCTCAGGCTCGATTTCTTCGGCGACGAAATCGAGACGCTGCGCCGCTTCGAAATCGGCTCGCAGCGCACGATCGAGACCGCGCCGGGCTTCACGCTGCTCCCCGTTAGCGAAGCGCTGATGGACGCCGACAGCATCCGCCGTTTCCGGGGCGGCTATGTCGAGGCATTCGGCCAGCAGGCGAGCGCCGATCCGCTTTATGAAGCGGTGAGCGACGGTCGCCGCATGGCCGGGATGGAGCACTACCTGCCGTTGTTCGAGGCCGAACTCGCGACATTGTTCGATTACCTCGGCCCCAAGGACGTCATTGTTCGCGACGCTGCGACGGTAGAGAGTGCGCGGCGGCGGTTCGAGACGCTGGCCGACTATTTTCACAACCGCGAGACGACGCTCGCCACGACGCGCGGCGGCTACCGCCCGCTAGCGCCCGAGCGGCTTTACCTCGCGGCCGACGAGTGGGATGCGGCGATCGCCAAAGCTCGCGCGCACGTCACCTCGGGGTTCGACGCCGAGGGTGGCCAGGTGTTCGACATCGAGGGCAAGCCGCCGCGCGATTTCACGCCCGAGCGCGTGCATAACGGCAGCGTCTACGAGGCGGTCGTCGCGCACATCGCCGCCGAGCGGAAGGCGAAGCGCCGCACGATCCTCGCCACCTACTCGCGCGGCGCGCGCGAGCGGCTGAAGGGACTGCTCGTCGATAGCGGGCTGGCTAAGGCCGAGGACGCCGATGGCTGGCAGGGCGCGATCGGGCTGGCGGCGGACGGGCGCGTGCCGCTGGTGATCGTCGCGCTCGACCAGGGCTTCACGCTCGGCAATGTGAGCGTGCTGACCGAGCAAGACATGCTCGGCGAGCGCTTGGTCCGCCGTCGCCGCAACCGCAAGGCGGACGCGTTCCTCGCCGAAATGGGCACGATGGTCGCGGGCGACCTGACCGTCCACCGCGATCACGGCATCGGTCGGTTCGAGGGGCTGGAACCACTCGAAATCGGCGGCGCGCGGCATGATTGCGTCAAGCTCAGCTACGATGGCGGCACGCTCTATGTGCCCGTCGAGAACATCGACGTGCTCACTCGCTACGGCAGTGACAGCGAGGGCGTGACGCTCGACAAGATGGGCGGCCAGGCGTGGGCGCACCGCAAGGCCAAGATGCGCGAACGCATCAAGGAAATCGCCGACGAACTGCTGCGCACCGCCGCCGAACGCGCGCAGCGGCAGGCGGACGCGCTGGTCCCCGATCCCGCCGCCTACGCGCAATTCGTCGACCGCTTCCCCTATGTCGAAACCGACGATCAGCTAAAGGCCGTGGACGATGTCTTGGCCGATCTGGCCAGCGGCCGCCCGATGGACCGGCTGGTGTGCGGCGATGTCGGCTTCGGCAAGACCGAGGTGGCACTACGCGCGGCGTTCGCCTCGGCGATGCAGGGGATGCAGGTCGCGGTGGTCGCGCCGACCACCTTGCTGGCGCGCCAGCATTACGCGCAGTTCCGCGAGCGGTTCGGCGGCTTCCCCGTGCAGGTGCGCCAGCTCAGCCGGTTGGTCACCGCCGCCGAAGCTAAAGCCGCGCGCGACGGGCTGGCGGACGGCACGGTCGATATTGTCGTGGGCACGCACGCGATACTGTCCAAGACGGTGTCCTTCGCTCGCCTCGGCCTTGTGGTCGTCGACGAGGAACAGCGCTTCGGCGTCACCGCCAAGGAGAAACTGAAGGCGCTCAAGACCGACGTGCATGTGCTGACGCTGACCGCCACTCCAATCCCGCGAACGCTACAGATGGCGATGACGGGTTTGCGCGAACTGTCGATCATCGCGACCCCGCCGGTCGACCGCCTTGCGGTCCGCACCTATGTCTCACCGTGGGATCCCGCCGTGCTGCGCGAGGCGCTGCTGCGCGAGCGCGCGCGCGGCGGGCAGACGTTCATGGTGACGCCGCGCGTAGCGGACATGGCCGAGCTTCAGGACTTCCTTCACAAGACCGTCCCCGAAGTGAAGGCGATCAGCGCACACGGGCAGATGGCACCGAGCGAGGTCGAGGACCGCATGAGCGCGTTCTACGACCGCAAATACGATGTGCTGCTATCGA
>JAABUQ010003525.1_pt1 | contig 28521 bp, 29 predicted proteins | sample 5560001 | NCBI WGS metagenome assembly JAABUQ01 (sample SAMN10711888, study PRJNA513371) | rock metagenome | isolation source: Antarctica rocks | place: Antarctica: Victoria Land, Finger Mt nord | collected 2015-12-18 | reverse complement strand
TGCAGGGCGTTGATGATGGTGTTGGAGAAGCGCCGGGCGCCGGCGTTGGGCACCGTGCAGTGCGCTTCGGACAGCGTCACGATCTGGGGACGGGTGCACAGGTGCTCGCCTCCGCCGGGGGTGTGGGCGCCGGTGAGGGCGTTGTCGTCGTCGTCTCGCACCTGGATGGTGCCGTCGGGCCGGCACCCGTCTTCGCCTGCGTAGCAGGGCGGTACAGCCCGAGACCACCATCAGCAGCCGAACCCTGCCAGCAGGGCACCGCACTGAGCTGAGCGCCGTGTCACACCAACGGCCGCAGGACGTTGACGATCGTGTGGGAGAAGACCTGCGGGCCGTAGCCCGGGTTGATGATGGTGGGGACCAGCACGTCGTGGGCGTCCACGCTGAGCGAGTCGCCGAAGAAGACGAGGCTCGGCCGGCACGGGCTCGCTCGGGGGCCGGATCGGGAAGGTTCACGTCACAACTGGCCGACCACGACGAGGCCAACGACGGCCAGCACAGCACGCAAGGGCGGGAGATGGTGCAATGAACACTTCTTGGTCGGTCCGAGCCGGGCACGGCACATCGAAGAAACAGGATGCCACCCCCGGTGCAGGCAAAGTGACGTCGGTCGGTCGGTACCGTGCGAACCATGACGGCCCCCGCCCGCCGCCCGTCGCCGTTCGCGGCGCTGCTGGCATCGCCAGGCGTGGTGGAGGTGTTCGAACGTCGGAGCCGCTTCGGGTTCATGGCCTTCCACGGTGGCTCGCTCGAGGAGCGCACCGACGTGATCGCCGCTCAAGCGGCCGCCGCCTCAGGGTCGTCCTACTACGGCGTGCTGTTACCGCCGGACCTTCGGTGGCACATCCCTTCCGCGCAGGTGTGCCCCGCCGACTCGGCTCGGTTCACCGCCTTCCTCCACCACGTGGATGCGGTCGTGGCCGTGCACGGCTTCGGGCGCGACGGGTACTGGACGGCGCTGCTGCTCGGCGGGAGCAACCGGGCCCTGGCCGCTCACCTGGCCGGAGCTATCCGTCCCGCGCTACCCGGCTACACGGTGGTGACCGACCTTCACCACATCCCGGCCGGTCTGCGTGGCCTGCACCCCGACAACCCCTGCAACCTCCCCACAAGCGGGGGTGTGCAGCTCGAGCTACCGCCCCGGGTTCGGGGCAACACCCCGCGCTGCCCGCCGCCTGACCGGGCCGGTCTCGTTCCCGACGCCCAGGCCCTGGTCACGGCGCTGACCGGCGCCGCCCGCTCCTGGCCCGCTCCTGGCTGTCTAGGGGCTCACGCGTCGTGACGTTGTGACAAGTGTTCGCGAACCGAAGACAGCCCGTCAGCGGGAGCGACAAGGCGTCCTGCGTAGCAGGTCGACGGGGTCGGGGGTCTGGGGGAGGAGACCCCTACCGGCGCCTGACACCGATCAAGCCAGAACGGCTCGACCGCCCGTGGCTCGTGGCGTCAGCCCTGGCCGAGGTAGCTGGCCTCGAGCAGCTCGCGGCGGGCGGCGAGCTCTTGGGCCGGTCCCTCGGCCTCGACGCGGCCGCGGCTGAGCACGTAGGCCCGGTCAGCGACGGCGAGGGCCATGGGCACATGTTGTTCCACGAGCAGCACGCCGATGCCCCGGTCATCGGCTATCGATCGCAACGCGGGCAGCAGGTGCTCGACGATGATCGGGGCCAAGCCGAGGCTCATCTCGTCCACCATCAGCAGCTTCGGAGCGGCCACCAGCGCGCGGGCCAAGGCCAGCATCTGTTGCTCACCGCCCGACAACAGGCCGGCCTGGCGGTGCAGGAGCGGCTCCAGGGCTGGGAAGGAGGCGAGGGCGGTGTCGATGCGTTGGGTCACGGCGCGATGGGTGTCAGCGCGCCGCAGACCCAGGCGCAGGTTCTCCGCGACGGTGAGGGCGGTGAACAGCGACCGGTCCTCGGGCACATGAGCTAGACCGGCCCGGGCCAGGCGCTCGGGGTGGGCCATGGCCCGCGCCCGGTGCCGAGGACGACCGGCCCGCACGGTGTGACCGAGCACCTCTACGGAGCCGTCGAGCACGGGAAGCAGACCGGAGATGGCCAACAGGGTGGATGTCTTGCCCGCCCCGTTGGCCCCCACCAGCGCCACCACCTCGCCGGCTCCCACAGAGAGGTCGACACCATGGACCACCGGCACGCCCGAGTACCCGGTGACCAGATGCTCGACGCGCAGCAAGGGTGCGGTCATGGGTGCGCCCTCAACGGCTGGCGCTCGGCGGCGGGAACGGGCGATTCACCGAGGTAGGCGGTGATCACCTCGGCGTTGCGGCGGATCTCGTTGGGTGGAACCACTGGCTTCTCCGGGTGAGTGTCGGGCAGGCCGCCAGAACCGGCGGCGTTCACCATGGTGTTGGTGCAGGCCGACATCAGCACGGCGAGGGACATGGCGAGGGCGGTGAGCCCGATTCGGCGGTCGGGGCGCCCGGCACGGCCGGTGCGGTGGACCGGCTCCAGGCCCGGCACGGTCCCGTCTGTGACCGCTCGATCCGTCGCGTCGTCGAACCACTCGGCGCCCCTCCCGCCCGCCGTCACCCCGGAGGCGACAGGCAGTGAACGCCGTTTACCATAGTTCCCGGGGCCGCCCCTCGCTCATGACGCCAGCAGGGACTCGTACCGGCGGCGGTCGTCCTCGGAGAACGCCACCAGCACGACGCGCTCGACGGTGGCCAGTTCGGCTGAGCGGACGCTGGTGACGGCGATGCGGGCTGCCTCTTCTTTCGGGTATCCGAAGATGCCGGTGGAGATGGCAGGGATGGCGAGCGACCGGGCTCCCACCTCGTCGGCCAGCTCCAAGGCGCGCTGGTAGCACGATGCCAGCTCGTCGGCCTCGCCGTGGTGGCCGCCCCGCCAGATCGGCCCGACGGTGTGGATCACCCACCGAGCCGGAAGGTCATAGGCCGCGGTGACCTTGGCGTCGCCGGTGCTGCACCCGCCGAGCTGGCGGCACTCGGCCAAGAGGCCGGGGCCGGCGGCGCGGTGGATGGCGGCGTCCACCCCACCGCCGCCGAGGAGGGATTCGTTGGCGGCGTTCACCACCGCGTCCACGTCGAGGGCGGTGATGTCGGCCTGCACCACGTCGACCTCCGGGCCGCCATCGCGACCGGCGCCGCCTTCCACCTCGGCCGGCATCAGGCACCCTCCTCGCGGCGGCGGGGGACGGCGGTGGGGCGGGTCAGCGGCGGTTCATCAGTTGTCGCCATCGCAGTTTCCCCACATTCCTCTTGCGTTTCGATGACAGAGGGAGCAAGATCACACCGTTGTAATTCCACGTGTGGTATGCGCGCAGCCTCGCTCGATGGTACGGCGCTTCCGCAAAGGTGACGACTCCGGAAGACCCAGGAGACCGATATGGAGCACCCGACCAACGAAGACGACCGGCCCACCTGGCAGGACTTTGCCAACTGCCTCGGTGTGGATCCCGACCTTTTCTTTCCCGAGCGCGGTGCTTCCACGCGTGAGGCCAAACAGGTGTGTCGGGGCTGTGTCGTGCGCGACGACTGCCTTGAGTTCGCGCTGATCAACGGTGAGAAGTTCGGCATTTGGGGTGGGATGAGCGAGCGGGAACGTCGCCGAGTGCGGCGCCAACGCGCCTTGGCCAGGCGCTCGGCCTCGGGCGCCACCGCCTAGCCCTCCTCGCTCTGCAGTCGCGGTCGGCGCAGCGGGGCATCGAGGTGACCGGTCGCCCTCAGGCGCGCTTCGATGCTGCGGTCAGCGGCCAGGTCGAGCCCGGGCCACCGGTCCGCGGGGGTGCCCAGCAACATCTGCTCTGGCACCAGGCCCACCAGCTCTGCTCGGGCTACCGCGTTCCCGGCGGCGCGGGCCAAGCCATCGACCAGGTCATAGATGGGGGCCGGGCCGAGGGTGCCAGGCGCCAGCAGGTTCATCGACACCTGCACGCGATCACCTACCGCGAGGCCGAGGGCGCGCACGAGCGGGCCCCGCACCGCCGCCGCCAACCGGCGGGCAAGGCTCAACTCGGGGCGGGACAGCCAGAGGTTGTAGGCCACCAACACCGGCCGTGCCCCTACCGCCACCGCCCCCGCCGTGGGGTGCGGGCGCCGGGGTCCCGCGTCGGGCTCCAGGTCAGTGAAGGCTCGCCGACGGAGCTCGGGAAGCGAGCGTTGCGGTCCGTAGGAGAAGCAGGGGACCCCCATGTGGGCGGCGGCCCAGATCACGAAACGATCCCGGGCGGCCAGCGCGTCGGTCTGCGCTCGCTGGCCCAAGGCGTCGAAGGGCACCACGTCGACGAACGGCACGACGTCGACCACGCCGATGCGGGGGTGGGCGCCTTGATGGGAGGCCAGATCCAGCTCTGCCCACGCCGCCGCCGCCACTGATCGAGCGGCCTCCTCTCCCACCAGGGTCAGCACGCTGCGATGGTGGTGGGGATCGGAGTGCACGTCGAGCAACGCCGTACCGGCCGCTCGGGCGATGCGAGCAATGACGTCGGGCCGGCGTCCCTCGCTGATGTTCATCACGCACTCGAGCATCTCGTCCTCGTTCCGCCCGCCGCTCGAGCCCCTGCGAGGTGTGATCCGGTCAAACCGTCGCCTAGCCTAAGGACATGCCTGGTACGCCTGAACTGCTCGTCATCCTCGCCGTCGTCTTGCTGTTGTTCGGTGGGAGCAAGCTGCCGGGCCTCGCTCGCTCCATGGGCCAAGCCAAGCGAGAGTTCGAGCAGGCGACCACCAAGGACGATGCCAGCGCCCCCAACGTCGCTGATCAGGCCAACCACGCCGGTCAGGTCAGGCGCGAGGACACCAAGCCCAGCGCCTGAGCCCTGGACCTCTGCCCGTCAGGGGCGCCGCCCGACGACAGCGCGGCGGCTCGGACGTGCAGTCCCCGAGCCCTCGGCGAGCAGGTCAGCCAGCGGTGACGCGGCGCCGCTTCAGGATGCGGCGCCGTTCCCGTTCCGAGCATCCACCCCACACGCCATGGTCGATGCGCTGCACCAAGGCGTACTCGAGGCACGGTTCCTTGGTGGGGCAGTCGGCGCAGATGCGGCGAGCGATCTCCACCCCCACGCCGTCGCTCGGGAAGAACGTGGCCGGCGGGTGGTGCTGACAGTTGCCCTGCGACATCCATTCGGTCTCCATCTGCCCCCTGTTTGCCACGAGGAGCGGAAAGTGGGTGTAAAGGCACACCCGGCAGGCGCCGCCGTCGGGTGGCGTGGTTGCATGGGGCTGCGATGACGACGCGAGCTCGGACGTGACGCACCCAGAGCAGCCTGGCTGGTCTCCCTGGGCGGCACGCCCCGCCACTCCCGGTGCCAGGGTTGGTGCTCCTCTCCCCGCGGCGCCGACCGGGTCGTCGCCTTCGAGCGGCGGCGAGACCCCCGGGGGACCGGGCCGGCCGTTCAACGCTGCCCCCCCGGGCCTCGGGGCCGCCGCCATCCCGTCGAAGCCTCCCCTGGCCGAGACCGATCAGGGGTTGGGCGGCGTGCTGCTCCCCCCCGCTCCCCCCGCCACCTACCCGTCGCCCCACGCCTTGCCTGCTCCCGCACCCGGCCCCGGGAAGCGGAGCCAGGCCCTCGGCTTGGTGCCGCTGGTGCTGATCGCCGCTCTCGTCGGGGCGCTGACCGCCGGCGGCCTGGTGTGGGCCCTCGGGGGCTCAAAATCGACGCGGGCGGTCGCTGGTCGCCGGCTCGACATCCACCGTCTGCTCACGTGCTCACAGCCGTCGGTGGTGTCGATCGAGACCGGTGCCACCACCGGGGTCTTTGGAGGCGCCGGCTCGGGTTTCGTGGTCGACCGCAACGGGCTCATCATCACGAACAACCACGTCATCGACGGCTCGGACAACATCCAGGTGCACTTCTTCGACGGCACCCAAGCCAAGGCCACGCTGGTCGGCAGCTTTCCTGACAGCGACATCGCCATGATCAAGACGTCCGGCCGCCACGACCTGTCCCCGGCGCACCTGGGCACGTCGTCGGCGCTGCAGGTGGGCGACGACGTGGTCGCCATCGGCAACGCCCTCAACCTCGGCGGGAGGCCGAGCGTCACCTTGGGCATCGTCTCGGCCAAGGACCGGTCGATCAGCAGCGGGCCCGTCCAGCTCGACAACTTGATCCAAACCGACGCCGCCATCAACCCTGGCAACTCCGGCGGTCCCTTGGTGAACCAGAACTGCGAGGTCGTCGGCATCAACACCGCCATCGTGAAGGACGCCCAGAACGTCGGGTTCTCCATCTCCATCGACTCCGTGAAGCCGCTCATCGCCCAGCTCAAAGCCGGCAAGGGCACGATCAACCCCGCCAACGCCACCCTCGGGGTCACGGTCCTTGACGTGACCGACCCTGAGGTGAAACCCGAAGACCTCCACAAGTACGGCGTCACTGCTGGCCAGGGGGCGTTCATCACCACGGTGTTGCCAGGCTCCGCGGCCGGAGGAGCGGGCCTCACACAAGGCGACGTGATCACCGAGATCGACGGCCAGCCCGTCACCAACGCGGGTGATGTGGGCACCGCCATCCGGAGCCACCGCCCCGGCGACAAGGTGTCGGTCACCTTCGAGCACGCCGGCCAGCGCCAGACGGTCACCGCCACCTTGACCCGCCGCGGCGGCTGACTGAGCGCTGGGCTCCTGGTGGGCGACGGCGTCGCCACCCACGGCAGGACCGACGGACGCCTACGCTGGCTCGTCGCCACCCCAGGAGATGTCCCAGATGTCCGACGTTCCCAACAACGAGCCGCCCCGTGGGCACGCACGGGTGGTCTACCTCGGCCCGGTCGCGCCGCACTGGGAGGTGCAGTCCGACTTCGGGGACCGGATGGCCATGGAGGCGTTTCGTGACCGGGTGATGGCCCGGCTGGTGCTGGTGCCTCCGCATGATCCCCAGTTCCGCCGCAACCGGGAACGGGTGGTGCGCGACGCCGAGCGGGAGAACTTCTTGCTCGACTGGGACCTGGGGATCCCCGAGGAGGAAGGGACGCGGCTCTGACCAGCATCGCCACCATCGGCGTCGACCTGGGCGGCACCAAAGTGCTGGTGGCGTCGATCAAAGGCGGCGAGGTGGGCAAGACGGCCAAACAGCCCACGCCCACGGGTGGCCCCGACGACGTGATCGCCATGATCGCTCGCCTCGTGGAGGAGGTGGGCGGCGGCCACCGCATCGGCATCGGGGCGCCCGGTCAGGTCGACCGTCACGGTGTGGTGACCGAAGCGCCCAACCTCTCGAGCTGGGAGGGGCCAGTGCCGTTGGCGGAACGGGTGGCGGCCGCCGTCGGCGGGAAGGCCACGGTCCGAGTGGACAACGACGTGAACGTGGCCGTCCTGGGTGAGCACCGCCACGGTGCCGCCCGCCACGTCGACAACGCGCTCGGCGTGTGGGTCGGGACCGGCGTGGGTGGCGGCCTGATCCTGGACGGCGAGCCGCGCCGCGGTCCCGCCGGCATGGCCGCTGAGATCGGTCACATGGTGGTGCACCCCGGCGGGAGGCGGTGCGGGTGCGGGTTCGACGGTCACCTCGAGGCCTACGCCGGTCGTGGTCGCCTCGAAGTGGAGGCCCGTCGCCGCCACGCCGCCGGTGAAGCCACCATGCTGGTGAAGCTGGCTGGTGATGAGCGGATGAGGTCGGGCACCTTCGCCAAGGCGCTCGACGCGGGAGACAACATGGCCGTCGACCTCATCGACCAGGCCGTCACCGCCCTCGGCGTCGCGCTGGCGTCGGCCCAGAACCTGGTGGACCTCGACCTCATCGTGGTGGGCGGCGGTCTGGCCGAGAAGCTCGGCCCCACCTTCGTGGGTCGCATCGAGCAGGCCGTGCGGGCGCTGCTCTGGCCCGGCTCGTCGCTGCGGGTGGTGCCTTCGACGTTGGGTGATGACGCGGGCGTGATCGGCGCGGCCACCATGGTGTCATGACCGCCGCCTACGCCGACCCCGTGGACGAGTTGCGGGACAGCCCCGACCGCTTCTTGAATCGAGAGCTGTCCTGGTTGGAGTTCGACGAGCGCGTGCTGGCCCTGGCCCGCAACCAAGAGCTGCCCATCCTCGAGCGGGCCAAGTTCTGCGCCATCGCCAGCCAGAACCTCGACGAGTTCTTCCAGGTGCGGGTGGCCGGCCTGAAGGACCAAGCCGCCGCCGGGCTGGCCAGCACCTCGCCCGACGGGCGCACCGCCGCCGAGCAGCTCCTCGACGTGAGCGACCGGGGGGAACGTTTCGTCGACGAGCTCGAGAAGGTCTTCCTGCACGAGGTGGTCCCCGTCCTGGCCGCCTCGGGCGTGCGGCTCTCAGGCTGGCAGGAGCTCGATGAGGATGACCTCAAGTACCTGGTGGACGAGTTCGAACGGCGCATCTTCCCGGTGCTCACCCCGTTGGCCGTCGACCCGGGCCATCCCTTCCCGTACATCTCCAACCTGTCGCTCAACCTGGCCGTGACCGTCCGCGACCCGGTGGAGCACCAACGCCGCTTCGCCCGGGTCAAGGTGCCCGACGTGCTGCCCCGGTTCGTGGTGATGCCCGACGGTGAGCGGTTCGTGGCGCTCGAACAGGTCATCGCCGCCCACCTCGATCAGCTCTTTCCCGGCATGGTGGTGGAGGAGCACTTCGCCTTCCGGGTCACCCGCAACGCCGACCTCACCCTGCAAGAAGACGAAGCCGACGACCTGCTGGCCGCCGTCGAGCTGGAGCTCCGGCGGCGCCGGTTCGGCAAGGCCGTGCGTCTGGAGATCGACGCGGACATGAGCGCCGAGGTGCGCACCCTATTGCAGCGCGAGCTGGAGCTGGGCGACGACGACGTGTACGAGTGCGCCGGGCCTCTCGATTTGGGCGGCCTCTGGGCGCTGCAGCGCCTCGACCGGCCCGACCTCAAGTACGAGCCGTGGACACCGGTCACCCAGCCCACCCTCTTGCCGTCCGACGACGAACCTGTCGGCCTGTTCGACCGGTTGGCGGACAGCGACGTGCTCGTTCACCATCCATATGACTCCTTCACCACCTCAGTGGAGGAGTTCATCCGCCAAGCGTCCACCGATCCCGACGTCTTGACCATCAAGCTCACCCTGTACCGCACCTCGGGGGACAGCCCGGTGGTGCGTTCGCTCATCCGTGCCGCCGACCGCGGCAAGCAGGTGGCCGCCCTCGTGGAGCTCAAGGCCCGGTTCGACGAGGCGGCCAACATCGAGTGGGCCAAAGCGCTGGAAGAGGCGGGCGTGCACGTCACCTACGGGTTGCTGGGCCTGAAGTGCCATACCAAGGTGGCCATGGTGGTGCGCGACGAGCCGGGCGGGCTCAAGCGGTACCTCCACATCGGCACCGGCAACTACAACGGCAAGACGGCCAAGCTCTACGAGGACCTCGGCCTGCTCACCGCCGACCAGGACCTCGGCGATGAGATCACCCAGCTCTTCAACGTGCTCACCGGGTACGGCCGCAACGTCCACTACGACAAGCTGCTGGTGGCGCCCGGATCGATGCGGCACCGGTTGGAGGAGCTGATCCGGGCCGAGGCGGCCCTCGGAGCCGAGGGCCGGATCATCATGAAGATGAACGCGCTGGTCGATCCGGCGCTGATCGACGCGCTGTACGAAGCGTCGAGCGCGGGCGTGGCCATCGACCTCGTCGTGCGCGGCATCTGCTGTCTGCGCCCGGGGGTCCCCGGTCTCTCGGACAACATCTGCGTGCGCTCCATCGTCGGCCGCTATTTGGAGCACTCGCGGATCTACTACTTCGCCCACGGTGCCGGCACGGGGCGCCCGGTCCACTACATCGGCTCAGCCGATCTCATGCCCCGCAACCTCGACCGGCGGGTGGAAGCCCTGACCCCGGTGGAGGGTCCCTTGCTGCAGTCGCGTCTCGACGAGGTGTTGGCGGTCAACCTGGCCGACGACACTTTGGCCTGGTCGCTCGACGGCGACGGGCGATGGAATCGTGTGCCTCCCGCCGTCGACGAGGGCCAGCGCATTGACACCCACCGCCGATTGCAGGAGCTGGCCCAACGCCGGGTCCGTCGGCAAGACCCCGTCGAGGAGTGATGCGTCGTACGCAAACCATCACCCCGCCCGCCCCGCTCGGTGTCGAGACGTTCGGGCTCGACACGGCCAGCCGGCGGACCTCGGCGACTGACGGCCGCGGGAAGTCATGGGTGCCGACCAGGGTGGGTTCGCCTTCGGGCTCCCATGCGGTGCCCCCGTTGACATAGCCGCCACCAGCTCCGTCTTCTTGTGATCAACTGCCGCCATCCTCAAGCGCCTCACGCTCTGATGGCGGACGCCATCACGTCGGCGCGACCACGCTGAGCCCGAGCGCAGTGGCCGTGCTGCGCATCCGTTCGTCGTAGGTGCAGAGCCGAGCCAAGTTGTCACCAAGTTGGCTCGCCGTAGCCAAGTGGATCGCATCGAGGGATCGCAGAGCCAGCGGCGGCAACCGGCCTGCACGCCGAAGGATCCGATCGTTGATGCGCACCACATCGATCCGGCGGAGCACGTCCTCGCCCCGCTCGATCGCCGCAGCGCCGAAGGGCAGGAGCGCCCGGGCCACCTCGGTGCGTGCCAGAGCGCTGGTGACGACCGGGTGCTTGCGCCGCAGATAGCGACGCAGGGCCGAGGACTCCGGCTCCTGCACCGCCAGCTTCACGACGGCGGAGGAGTCGAGGTAAGTAGCGCGTTCAGCGTTCATCGCGGCGTAGACGGCTCAGCACCTCCGACGCCGACGGCTCGCCCGTTGGAAGCGTCATGGGCGCCGCGAGATCTTCGAGCGTGGCGGTGGCTGGGGTGATGTCACCGCTGGCTCGGAGCTGGTCCAAGGCGCCGCTCTTGGGAAGCGGGCCCAGTATGGCGACGGGCCGCCCCCGATCGGTGATCTCGATCGTCTCGCCGCCCTCGACCAAGCGCAAGAGCTCACTCGCCCGCTGTCGCAGCTCTCGTACGCCTACCGAAGCCATGTGCTAATGGTAGCACAAAGGAAGCGCCTCCATGACACCGGGCGAGATGACGGGGCCACCTTCTCACCGGATATTCGGTGGTCGTTCACGGCCTGTTCACCGGAAGCTCCCGAGCCGGACACCGGCATTTCGTACCGTGCGCGCCGACAACGACTGAAACCACGAGACGACACCGCCCAAGGAGGGCTCGTGACCTGTACCAAGCGCCGATTGGCCTCGCTCCTTGCCATGCTCGCCGTCATCGCGCTGTTGGCCTCGGCCTGCAGCGACAGCAAGAAGAGCAGCACCAAGGGTTCTTCCGACAGCGGTGCGGCCACCGATGCGTCGGCCAGCAGCGGCTCCAGCTCCAGCTCGTCGAGCGGCGAGAGCTCGTCGAGCGGCGAGAGCTCGTCGAGCGGTGGTGGGAGCTCCACTGCGGACACCACGCCCACCGCTGTCCTCAAGGGCGCCGCCGGCGTCGTCAACGGGGGCGGCTCCAGCCTCCAGGACACCTATGAGCAGAAGGTGAAGGACGGCTTCGTCCCGGCCGTGGCCAAGGCGGGCGGCAACGCCCAGGTCAACTACACCAAGAGCGGTTCGTCGGACGGCAAGAAGCAACTGGCGGCTGGCACCCTCGACTTCGCGGGCTCGGACTCGCCCATCAAGGACGACGAGAAGCCCACCTTCGGCGGCAAGACCATCCTGTACTTCCCCATTGTGGCCAGCCCCATCACGGTGGCCTTTCATCTACAGGGCGTCACCCAGCTCAAGCTGAACGCCGACACCATCGCCAAGATATTCCAGGGTGAGGTGTCCACGTGGGACGACCCGGCCATCAAGGCCGACAACCCGGACGCCAAGCTGCCGGCCACCAAGATCACGGTGGTTCACCGCTCCGACGGTTCGGGCACCACATCGAACTTCACCAAGTACCTCAAGGCGGCGGCACCGACCACCTGGAAGCTCGACGCCGGTGAGACGGTGCAGTGGCCGGCCACCACCCAAGGCGCTCAAAACAGCACCGGCGTCACCGCCGCCATCAAGCAGACCGATGGCGCGGTGGGCTACGCCGACTTGTCCGACGCGGCCAAGGAGAACCTCGATGTGGCGGAGGTGAAGAACGCGGCCGGCAAGTTCACCAGGCCCACGCCCGACGGAGCGTCGGCCGCCCTGGCGTCGGCCACGGTCAACCCCGACCTCACCTACAACCCGCTGAACGCGGCGGGCGCCGACGCCTACCCGATCACCTCGCCGACCTGGATCCTGGTGCCGGCCAAGGTGGCCGACCCCGCCAAAGCGGCCACGCTGAAGGCCTACGTCACCTACGCCTTGACCGAAGGCCAGAGCCAAGCCAAGTCGCTCTTCTACGCTCCGCTGTCGGACAGCTTGCGCAAGATGGCGCTGGCTCAGGTCGCGCAGATCACCACCGGCTAGTGGATCGACTCGGAAGTCATTCTGACTTCCTCGCCGAGCTTGAAGGACGGCCTTCGGCCGACGCTTTCGCTGGCTCGAACGGCAAAGCCGCACCGAGCCAGGCTGTGCCACCCCAACGGAAGCAAAGCATCCGCCGGGGACCCCGGCGTCTGCCACCCGCCCCCCGTAGGAACCGGGCCCCTCAGGCTCCCCCCGAAGCTGGCGCTCGCTACCTCGTCCTTCCGTGGTCGATGGAGCCATAGGTTGACCACCACAGTCACGCCGCCCTCGGACGGGGGCCTGTCGAGCGCCCGGGGCGCGTTCGGGGACCGGACCTTCCGGGTCATCACCTTGGCCGCCGGCATCTCGGTGCTGGTGATCCTGGCCCTCATCGCGGTGAGCACCACCCAGAAGGCGTGGCCGGCGTTCACCAAGTACGGCACCAGCTACTTCTTCGGAACCGACTGGAATCCCAACGCCCGCCATTTCGGCATCGTCGGGTTTGTCTACGGCACCCTCGTCATCTCGTTCATCGGCCTGATCCTCGCCGTACCGACCAGCGTTGGCATCGCCCTGTTCGCCACCGAGGTGGCCCCTCGGCGGTTGCGCAGCTCGATCACCACCGTGATGGACCTTCTGGCCGCGGTGCCGTCGGTGGTCTTCGGCTTGGTGGGCTTCCTCGCCCTCAAGCCCACACTGCAGCGTTGGTTCCGGGCCCTCGCTGACGCCGTCCACGGGGTCCCCGTGCTGAACAAGATCTTCGGGACAGGGTCGAGCGGCACGAGCTTGCTCACCGCCGCCATCGTGCTGGCCATCATGGTCACACCGATCATCACCTCGATCACTCGTGAGGTGTTCGGCACCGTGCCCCGCAACGACAAGGAGGGCGCCCTCGCGTTGGGCGCCACCCGCTGGGAGATGATCAAGGGTGTGGTGCTGCCCCACTCGAGCGCCGGTCTCACCGGTGCGGTGATGCTCGGGTTGGGACGGGCCATGGGTGAGACCATCGCCGTCACCCTCTTGATCGGTGGTGTCAGCAGCCCCCGGGTGACCGCCAACATTTTGGGCCCCGGCGACGCCATGCCGTCAGCGATTGCCCGGTACCTCCCGGAGTCCAACAGCGCCGACACCACCGCAGCCCTGATCGGCCTCGGCGTCACCCTGTTCGTGCTCACCACCATCGTCAACGTGGTGGCGCGTCGCAGCGTCACCATCATCGACCGTCGCATGAGGGGCACGGCATGACCGCCACCCTCAGCCGCCCCGAGGCGGCCGGTGCGCCGCCGCCGCCGCCGCCCAGCGATGTCCGGGCGCCGACGCTCAGCCCGAGCCGTCTGCGTCGCAACCGCATGGCCACCGTCGCCATGGTGCTGGCCTTCCTGGTGGCCACCGTGCCGTTGCTGTATGTCTCGATGACCGTCATCGCCAAAGGCGCCAGCGTGGTCAACCCTGGCTTTCTCAGCCGGGACATCCCCTCGAACGCCTCAGGCGCCGAGCTGCAAGCGAACTGCAGCGCGCAGAGCAAGTACGGCGGTGACGCCTCGGGCTGCGCGGCGAAGGCGAAGCAGACCCCGGCCACCAAGCCCGGCATGGGCCCTGCCGTGGTCGGCACGTTGATCACCACCGCCCTGGCCGCGCTGTTCGCCATTCCCCTCGGCATCCTGGCCTCGATCTACCTCCACGAGTACGCCCGCAAGAACCGCCTTGGTCACTTCATCCGTTTCATGACCGACGTGATGACGGGCGTGCCGTCGGTGGTCATGGGCGTGTTCATCTACGCCTTCTGGGTGATCACGTTCGGCCAGGGCAAGTCGGCGTTAGCGGCTTCCCTGGCGCTGGCCTGCTTGATGTTGCCGATCGTGGTGCGCTCGTGTGAGGAGATGCTGCGCCTGGTGCCCGATGCCCTCCGGGAAGGCAGCGCTGCCCTCGGGGCCCGTACGTGGAAGACGACGATGCGGGTGGTGTTACCCACCGCCCTCCCAGGCGTGGTGAGCGGTTCCATGCTGGCCGTGGCACGGGCCGCCGGCGAGACGGCACCCGTGCTGTTCACCATTGGTGCCGCCGACAAGGTGGCCCAGGCCACCACCGTCTCCGGTCAGAGCACCACCCTCTCGTTCCAGATCTACAGCCTCATCACCAACGGCGGCCGACTCTCACCCGAGATGGCCTGGGGGGCGGCGCTGACCCTCATCGTCATGGTGCTCGCCCTCACCCTCGGCGCTCGGACCCTCAGCGCCCGCTTCGTCGTCCGCTGAGCCGCCCACCACTGCCGCCCTATCCGATCACCCTCATGGAAGAAGAGGACCCGCCCGTGGCTCCTGAGACCACCGAAGCATCCACGCTCGACCCGCCGCCCGACATCGACGTGCGGCCCTCGGCACGGGGCGCCAGCGGGCCGGCTACTGCCGCTTCCTCCCCGTCCCAGGGCAAACCGTCCACCGATCCCATCTTCGAGCTTTCGGACCTGGCCGTCCTGTACAGCGGCTTTCGTGCCGTCACCAAGGTGTCGATGCCGGTGGCCGAGCACCAGGTCACCGCGTTCATCGGCCCGTCTGGCTGCGGCAAGACCACGGTGCTGCGCTGCTTCAACCGCATGAACGACCTGATCGAAGGCGCCGAGGTGGAGGGCACGCTCACCTACCACGGCGTGAACCTCTACGGCGATCAGGTGAATCCCGTGGAAGTGCGACGCCGCATCGGGATGGTGTTCCAGAAGCCGAACCCGTTCCCGAAGTCGATCTACGACAACGTCGCGTACGGTCCCAAGCTCGGCGGTACCAAGGGCAAGGCCACCCTCGACGACCTGGTGGAGAAGTCTCTGCGCAGCGCCGCCCTCTGGGACGAGGTGAAGGACCGTCTCAAGCGCTCCGCCCTGGGACTGTCGGGTGGTCAGCAGCAAAGGCTCTGCATCGCCAGGGCCATCGCCGTTGATCCGGAGGTGATCCTCATGGACGAGCCCTGTTCGGCCCTCGATCCCATCGCCACCCTGCGAATCGAACAGCTCATGGCCGAGCTCAAGGAGTGCTACACGATCCTGATCGTGACCCACAACATGCAGCAGGCGGCCCGCGTCTCGGACCGCACGGCGTTCTTCTCGGTCAACGTGAACGACACCACCGGGGACCGCACCGGTCACTTGGTGGAGTTCGACGACACCGAGAAGATCTTCAGCCAACCATGCGACGAGCGCACCGAGGACTACATCACCGGCCGCTTCGGCTGATGGTGCGCCGGGACGTGGCCGACCCCACCCGCTTCCCCGGACCGCCCGATCACGGCGGCCCGCTGCGCCGCGGGTACAACGCCGAGCTCGATCAGCTCCGGTTGCAGGTGGAGCTGCTGGCCGTGCGCGTCGACCAGAACCTCGAGCGCATGCGCAGCGTCCTCTCCTCGGGTGACGCGGCGACGGCGGCGACGGCGTTGGCGGCCGACGATGACATCGACGCCATGAGCGTGTCGCTCACCGCCCGTTGCTATGACGTGCTGGCCCGGGAGCAGCCGGTGGCCTCGGATCTGCGCTTCGTGGTGTCGGTGCTGCGGGTGCTCGGCGAGTTCGAACGGGTCGGCGACCTGGCCCTGCGGGTGGTGAAGTTGGCCCCCAGTCACCACCTGCTCGCCGCTCACCGGGCCAGCTTCGACGTGCTAGTGGCCTTGGCCGACGAGGCCACCGACCACTACCGCCTGGCGTTGCGGGCGTGGTCAGCCCAGGACGCCGAGTTGGCCGCGGAGGTGGCCCGCCCCCGACCGGCGATGACCCTGCTCTACCAGCGAATGGTGGGTGAGCTGCTCCGCCTGAGCGGCCCGGACGGGGTGGCCGTGGCCATCCCCACGGTCATGGCTGGACGGTCCCTCGACCGCATCTCGGACCACGCCGCCCTCATCGGCACCCGGCTGCTCTATCTGGTCACCGGGGATGCTGGTCACCTTGCGGACGAGGTCCGATGAGAGACTGGACTCGATGAGCACCGAGATCCGCCGGCAGTACCACGAAGAGCTCGACGATGTCCGGACCAGCATCGCCCGCTTGGGGGCCATGGTCATCGAGTGCATCCCGATGGGCACTGAGGCCCTGTTGTCCGACGATCTCGGTGACGCCAAGGCGGTGATCGACGGCGACGACCCCATCGATGCCCTCAGCATCGAGATCGAAGAGCACTGCTACCGGCTCCTCGCTCTCCAGCAGCCGATGGCGCGCGACCTGCGGGCCATCATGACCGCAGTCCGGCTGATCTCGGAGATGGAGCGCAGCGCTGATCTCATGGTCAACGTGGCCAAGGCGTCGCGGCGGCTCTACGGCGTGGAGTTCGATCCGCGCTTGCGGGGACTGGTGTCACGCATGGCCGAGGAGGCGCAACGGCTGTTCGAGCTGGCCGTCGACTCCTACGTGGACGGCGATGTCGATAAAGCGGCCGCCCTCGACGACATGGACGACGCCCTCGACAGCCTCCACAAGCAGTTCATCAAGGCCATCTTCGAATCGCACCAGGCCTCCAAGCTCGCCCTCGAAGCCGGCGTGCAGCTCGCGCTCATTGGCCGCTACTACGAGCGCATCGGCGATCACGCCGTGAACATCGGTGAGCGGGTGCTGTACATGGTCACGGGCTGGTTGCCCGAGCACACCGGCGCGGCGCGCGACGCCGCCCGGTTGGCGGCGGAGGCGTCGCCGTTCAGCTCTGGCCCCGATACGGACGATCGCGACGGTGAGGCAGGGGACCACCGTGAGGACCACGCTGGGGCAGCCGCCGGGGCCGGCGCTGGCCCTCCGGTTGATCGGCCTGGCGCGGCCGCCTCCAACGAAGGGCCCTGACGTGCGCGTGCTGGTCACCAACGACGACGGCATCACCTCGCCGGGCCTGCATGCCCTTGCCGTGGCGGTGGCCAACGCCGGGCACGACGTGGTGGTGGCGGCGCCGCTCGACAACATGAGCGGCAGCAGCGCGTCGGTGGGCTACCTGGGCCAGGGGAGCCGCATCAAGGTGGACTCCGTCGAGCTCGACGGTCTCGCCGCTGTCCCCGCCTACGGCGTCGACGGGCCTCCCGGGCTGGTGGTGCTCCTCAACGCCATGGGCGCGTTCGGCGGGGCCGCCCAACTGGTGGTGTCGGGCATCAACCCCGGTTGGAACACTGGGCGGTCGGTGCTGCACTCCGGCACCGTGGGAGCGGCGCTCACCGCCAGCCAGCGAGGCGTGTCGGGTGTGGCCGTCAGCATCGACGAGGCGCCGGTCACCCACTGGGAGACGGCGGCCCACTTGGGGGCGCTGGTGCTCGAATGGCTGCTGGAAGCGCCTTCCGGGACCGTCGTGAACCTCAACGTGCCCGACGTCCCATTAGATGACGTGCGCGGCGTGCGCCCGGCCGAGCTGGCCGGCCTTCCCGCCGTGCAGACGACGGTGGTCCACTCCGGTGACGGCTACCTCGACCTGGCCTGGACGGTCACCGACACCATGCTCCCCGACCACACAGACACGGGCCTGGTGCAGGCCGGCTTCGCCGCCGTCACGTTGCTCAACGGGGTGCGCGAGGCCGACTGGCACGACCCATCGCACCCTCGTCCGGTTGAGGAGCACCTGGAGCGACACTTGCGTCTCGCGCCGATGGGGCCGGGTGCCTTGTGATCGATCACCGGCTTCGCCGTTGTGCGACAACCGAGAGCTCCGTGCTTCCAAGACAGCTGGGGGCGAGGTCGCCGTGACGGTCGTGGTCGTGATCGGTCTCGTGCTGGTGGCGGCGACGGCCGGCGGTGTGCTGGCCCGGTGGCTGGCCGTGGGGGTGTTCCGCTCCCGCGTCGAGGCGCTCACCGTACGGCTGGAGCGCCTCGACCAAGCCGGCGGTCCGCGGCGGACCGAGCGCGGTGACCGAGCCCGTCGCTTGGGTCGTTCTCGGGGAGGCTCGTCCTTCCACGCCGACCGGGCGCTCATGCGGCTGGAAGAGCTGATCGATCAGCGGGTGGCGAACGACAGCGCCAGCTTGGCCGCCGAGGCCCGGTTCGTGCGGGCCCTTGGGGCTGTGCCGCAGGGCATGGTCATCTGCGACGAGCACGGCACGGTGGTGTACCGCAACGAGTCAGCCGCCGAGTTCTTCTCGGGGCGCCACAGCAGCTTGCTGGTGGAGAGCGCCATCACCGAGCTCATGGCCGACGCCGTGGAAGGTCAGAGCGGCTCGCGCACGCTCGACCTGTTCGGGCCGCCTCGCCGCCGGCTCGTGCTCACCGCCCTTCCCTTGGACGACGGGCACCGTCACGCCGGCGCGCTGATCGTGGCCGACGACGTGTCGGAGCGACAACGCCTCGATGCCGTCCGGCGAGACTTCGTAGCCAACATCAGCCACGAGCTGAAGACGCCGGTGGGTGCGCTGGGGCTGCTGGCCGAGACGCTGGTCGACGAGGACGACGCCGGGGTCTCTCGCCGCCTGGCCGAACGGATGCTCATCGAGGCCGAACGGGTGGGCCGCACCATCGACGACCTGCTCGAGCTGAGCCGTATCGAAGCCGAGGAGCTGCCCGCTCGCGAACGGGTGGCGGTCGACCTGGCCATGGCGGAGGCGACCGATCGGGCCACACCGGGCGCCCAGTTGGCCGGCATCGCCATCGACGTGCGAGAGCCCGACGCCGATCTCGCCGTGCTCGGTGACCGGCGCCAGCTCGTGTCCGCGCTGTACAACCTCGTGGAGAACGGGGTGAAGTACTCCGATAAGGGCGCCACCGTTGAGCTGTCGGCCGAGCGCGTCGGTGACTGCGTGGAGGTGTCCGTGGCCGACCACGGCATCGGCATCCCGGCAAGGGACCTCCAACGCATCTTCGAGCGGTTCTATCGAGTGGATCGCGCCCGCAGCCGCGAGACCGGCGGCACCGGTCTCGGGCTCGCCATTGTGCGCCACGTGGTCGCCAACCACGCCGGTGACGTGAGGGTTACGTCTCACGAGGGCGAGGGCAGCACGTTCATCCTCCGCCTGCCGTGCGCCCCGTCTTCCTCGACCGTGCCTTCCTCGGCCGTGCCTTCCAGCAAGGTCCCTTCCCTAGGCCGAGAGGCGTGAGCTGACATGTCGGATCAGGAGCGGTCGACGGTGCTCGTCGTGGAGGACGAGGAGTCCTTCGTGGAGGCTTTGATGGCGGGACTGCCCCGCGAGGGCTTCCGCGTGCAGGTGGCCCGCGACGGTGCCTCGGCCCTTGCCGTCTTCGACGCGGTGCAGCCCGACCTGGTCCTGCTCGACCTCATGCTGCCCAAACTCTCCGGGATCGACGTCTGCCGCGAGTTGCGCACCAGATCCAACGTGCCGATCATCATGGTGACGGCCAAAGGCGCCGAGATCGACGTGGTGGTGGGGTTGGAGGTGGGCGCCGATGACTACGTCACCAAGCCCTACCGGATGCGTGAGCTGGTCGCCCGAATGCGAGCCGTGCTGCGTCGGCCGGCCCACGACGCCGTCGCCGCCGCTGGGAGCAACGGTGCCGGCGCCGGGGGTCGCACCGGTGAGGAGATCGTCGTCGGTGACGTGTCCCTCGCCCCTGATCGCTACGAGGTGGCGGTGCGCGGTGAACCGGTGGCCTTGCCGCTCAAGGAGTTCGAGCTGCTGCACCTCCTGCTCGACAACGCGGGACGGGTGCTCACTCGGGAGACGCTGATCGATCGCATCTGGGGCCACGACTACGTCGGTGACACCAAGACCCTCGACGTACACGTGAAGCGCCTCCGGGCCAAGGTGGAAGAAGATCCGTCCCACCCCACCCGCATCGTCACCATCCGCGGGCTCGGCTACAAGTTCGAAGGTCCCCGGTAGTCGCGGGGACCCAGGTAGCCAACTTCCTACGATGAGCGGGTGGCCGTAGAGGAGCGAGGGTGGAACCCGCTCGGCATGAGGGTGGGGGGTGCGGCCGGCCCGGCCGACGACTTTCACACCGTTCCTCCGTTCACCCGCTTGGCCCGCACCCACGCGCTGTCCACCGCGGGCGACGCCCTGGTGGCCGTGGCGCTGGCCGGGTCCCTTTTCTTCTCGATCAAACCCGACGCGGCCCGGAGCAAGGTCACCCTCTACCTCTTGCTCACCATGGCGCCGTTCGCCTTCGTCGCCCCGCTCATAGGCCCGGCCATCGACCGAGCCCGAGGCGGTCGCCGCTTGATGATCGTGGGCTCGGCGCTGTTGCGCGGCCTGCTGTGCGGGCTGATGATCCGGGACCTCAACAGCCTGCTGCTGTTCCCGGAAGCGTTCATGCTCCTGGTGCTGCAGAAGGGCTACCAGGTGGCCCGCATGGCCTACGTCCCCACGACGGTGCGCACCGACACCGAGCTGGTCGAGGCCAACTCCAAGCTGGCCCTCATCAGCGGCCTCATGGGCTTCCTGGCCGCCGGTCCCGGAACGCTGGCCTCCAAGGTCACCGACGGCGGCCAGGGTCCGCTCGTGCTGGCCATCGTGGTGTTCGCGACGGCCGCTGGTCTCGGGCTGCGACTACCCAAGAACCGGGTGGCTCGCCAGCCGGCGGGAGACGTCGAGCGCGACGAGCTCCGCGGTGCGGGCGTGGTCCTGGCCGCCACCGCCATGGCCCTGCTGCGCGGCATCGTCGGCTTCCTCACCATGCTCCTGGCCTTCGACTTCCGGGGCAACGGTCGCCCTCCGTGGGAGTTCGGGGTGGTCGCAGCCTTCAGTGTGGCTGGCGCGCTCGTCGGCGCAGCGGTGGCTCCGCGCCTGCGGGAAGCCACCACCGAGGAGACCATGCTCACCGGCATGCTCGTGGCCACGGTGGCCGCCGCCGTCGGCGCCTTGGCCTTGGGCGGCGTGGAAGGTGCGTCGCTCCTCGGCGCAGCGGTGGGCGTGGCCTCCACCGGTGCCCGAGCGGCGTTTGACTCCATCGTCCAGCGCGACGCGCCTGACGCCAACCGTGGCCGGTCCTTCGCCCGCTTCGAGACCCGCTTCCAGTTGGCCTGGGTGGTGGGCGCCTTCCTGCCCGTGCCGTTCAACATGAACGTGCGCCTCGGTTTCCTGATCGTGTTGATCATCTCCGCCTTCGCCTCGTTCTCCTACCTGGTCGGTTCCAACGCCGCCAAGCACCACAGCACCGGGGGAGAAGCGGGTCGCCGGGCCGCCGCCGCCGCGCAGATCGAGCAGCGCATGAACAGCATGTCGTCGGGTGTCCGTCGCCGGATGCGCAAGGGATGACCGACCGGCTGCGAGTGATGGTCCTGGCCGACACTCATCTGGCGCCGGGGTCGAGCCGCCGCTTGCCCGACGCCGTCTACTGGCACCTCGGCCAGGCCGACGTGATCCTCCACGCCGGCGACTTGGTGGCCGCTGAGGTGCTGGACGACCTCGGCCGGTTCGCTCCGGTCCACGCCGTGCTGGGCAACAACGACCATGGCCTTGACGACACGCTGCCCGAGACCATCGAGGTCACATTGGCCGGGGTGGACGTGGCCATGATCCACAACAGTGGCCCCAGCAAGGGGCGGGCCGCCAGGATGAAGCGTCGGTTCCCGTCAGCCCGGGTGGTGGTGTTCGGTCACAGCCACGTGCCCTGTGATGAGACCGGTGCTGACGGCCAACGCCTCTTCAACCCCGGCTCGGCCACGTGGAAGCGCCGCGCTCCCCGCCAGACCATCGGCACCTGGGATGTCGCCGACGGTGAGCTGGTGGCCCATCGCCTTGTCCCGGTCGACTGAACAGTTCGAAATGGCTACGCCAGAACGGTCAGGTCGCGGGGGGAAGGTCGATGCGGGCCAGCCACAGCCCGGGGGCATCCACCTCGGCGGGGGTGGGCAGGTCGGCTTCGGAGGCCCAGAGGCGGTCGAGCGCCGTCTCGCCGGCTCGCTCCACGATGCCGTCGATGAACGCCGTGCCGCGGTCATAGCGGCCCTGGGTCAGCTCGAGCCCGAAGAGCCGCTCCACGAAGCGGTCGGCGCTCGACGCCTCCACCCGTCGGCGCCGCATGGCCTCGGTGACCATGCCGTAGGAGCTGATCAGGGTGCTGCCGATGCGATCCATCACGTGGTCGACATAACCCGTGATCACACAGACGAGCGCTTCTAGCCGGGGTTGGAGCTCGGCCTGGGCCGGCGTGCGCACGGCGCCGAGCAGGACCTCAGGGTCCGACAGCAACTGCTGGAGGCCAGCCATGGGATCCTCGCCCGGTGCCGCCTCCAGGTCACCGAGGCGGTTCTCGAGGCCGTGGGGATCGGTGGCAAAGGCCGCCGCCCACTCCCGCAGCAGCGCGTCGAGCCGCGCCCGCACGTGGGACACGCCCATGACGGCGTGGTAGGTGAGCTCGTGCAGGCACACCCACAGCGTGAGGTTGTCGACGTCGAGTGACCATTCCCGACCGAAGGCGTCGAGGTTGGCCACCACCACCGCCACGGTGGCCCGGCGAGGACGGGGCAGCGGCGGTTCATGCTGCCCGAAGCTGCGGGTGGCCAGGCGGCCGACGAGGGACCCGGCGGTCATGCCGAGCATCATCGGGCTCAGCATCTGCATGAGGCTCGACAACCAGGCGTCGGGACCGTCGGCCTCGGGATCGAGCCCCGGAGCGCCGTGTTGGGTGGGGTGCGCCTCCGACCCCGGGGGGCCACTCGGCTTCGGTCCGAGCGAGCCCGCCAGCTCCTCGACGAGCGGTCGCAGGTCGTCGAGGGTCTGGTTGGCCCACTGGGTGCGGTTGACCGGCACCACCTCGACAGGCCGTCCCTCGACGGTGGTTGACAGGCCGGTGACGTTGGTGACGTGCAGGTCGGCCACCCGGGTGAGCTGTTCGAAGGTGATCCGCCGCAAAGGGTCGACGTTCGGCTCGGTCTCGCCCGAAGAGGCGATTGACAGAGCGAGCTGACGTCCGGCGTCCCACGCCACCGGGCCCTGCTGTTGCAGCATCCGGGCCAGGTCGCCGAAGAGCGGCATGCCTTGGAAGGGGTTGTCGCCCCGCTCACCCGAAGGGCCGTCGGTCATCGGCCGGTCACCCCGCGCTGGGGACGGAATGGACCGTGCTGTCTCACGAGGGCATGGTAGGCGGGTGAGCGCGATCGTCATCACCGGGGCGGCGGGACCGCTGGGTCGCCGGGTGGTGGCCCGGGCCGTCGCCGATCCCCCGGTGCGCAGGGTGGTGGCCCTCGACGTGGAGCCTCTCGACGTTGAGCGTCTGGCCCTGGGTACCGGCGCGATGGGGTCGAGCAAGGTGCAGGCTGAACAGGTCGATCTCGTCACCGCGGAGCTCAAGGTTCTCTTCCAAGGCGCCGACGTGGTGGTGCACCTCGCTTCGGCGTACGGTCCTTCCCTCGACGATGACCCCGCCGTGCAAGGGGGAGCCGAGGTCGAGTTGGCCCGGCGGGTGATCGAAGCGGTCGGCGACACCGCCGTTGGTCACCTCATCCTGTTGTCCAGTGCCACCGTCTACGGCGCTTGGGCGAACAATCCTGTGCCGCTCACCGAGGAGGCGGCGTTGCGGCCCAACCCCGACTGCGGGTTCGCCGTCCACAAAGCCGAGATCGAGCGGCTCACGATGGAGTGGGCCGACAGCCATCCGTCGGCCACGGTGGCCGTCCTGCGGCCCGTGCCCACAGTGGCCGACGACCGGGGCGGGTGGCTGGCCACCGCGCTGGCCTCAGCGCCGGCGCCGGTCGGTTCCGACGAGCCGCCGGCCCAGTTCCTCGACCTCGATGACCTCGCCGCCGCCATCGATCAGGTGCGCCGCGCTGGCGGCGACGGGGCCTTCAACGTGGCCCCCAATGGCTGGCTCACGGGCGCCTCCGCCAAGGCCCTCGCCGCTGGCACCCCCCGCCTGCGCACCCCCGCCCGGCTGGCCGGGCGCTTGGCCGCGTTCCGCTGGCGGTTCCGGTTGGCCCCCTCCCCGCCGGGCATCGTGCCGTATCGGTGGCAGCCGTGGGTGGTGGCCAACGATCGGCTGAAGGGCACCGGGTGGGAGCCGCAGCACACCAACGAAGAGGCCTACGTCGCTGGCCACGCCGCCGGCCCGTGGGCCACGCTCAGCCCCCGACGCCGCCAGGAGCTTGCCCTCGGCGGAGCGACCGTGACCCTCGCCGGCGCGGTGGCGGGAGTGCTGGCGTTGCTCCGCCGCCGCCGCTCCTGAGGGCAGCCGCGGGCCGTCAGCGGCCGGCGCGGGGACGGGGGATGACCAGCAGTTGGGGAACGATGGCTTGGAACACCAGGCCAGCTCCCGGCTTGTAGTAGTGCACGCCGTCCCAGCGGTAGGCGACGTCGGTGGCGATCGACGTGTCGGAGCAGAACTGACCGGGCGGCGAGAGGAACACCGTGTGGGCTGGGTCCCGCTTGGCGAACGCCTGGAACAACTGGTTCAGGTGCGCGGTCCGAGAGTCATCACCGCGCTCGGGGAGGGCGGTGAGCCCGCCACCATCGACGGGCCGGTAGCAGGGGACGCCGAGCACGGCGACAACTGGCACGCCGGCGCGCCGGAGTGCGTCGACACCGAGTGACAAGCGCTGGCTCAGGTACCGATCCCACTCCTGGGAGCCAAACCGCACGTTGTGGCCGCCGAGGGAGAGGTCAAAGACCTCCCACGCTCCCACCACGACGACGGCGATGTCCGGGCGATCCTTGCGAGCCGACGCGGCCCACTTGTCCGCCCATCCGCCGCACTCCTCATCCAGGTTGCGCCGGTACCCGATGGAGCTCGCCATCTTGCCGCCCGCGATGCCGCACCCTTCCACGCTTCCATCCTCGAGCCGCAAGGACCGCTCCAAGCCGGGAGGCGCGTTCGCCACCAACGCCGATGCTTGGGAGTCACCGACCACCAAGGTGGCCACCGGCGGGCTGAAACGGGCCCCGTTGATCCCCTTGGCGCCGGGCGGTGTCGAGAGGGGGGCCGTCAGCGGTGTCACCTGGATGTGAGAGACGTTGGCCGGTTGGGCGGCCGCGAGGCCCGACGCTGGCCGCTCTGCCGATCCCAGCCTGACGACCACCGTCACGAGCACGAGAACGGCCACGACTCCCACACCGGTCGCTTCCAATCACCGCCGCCCGTCGGCCCGCCATCGCCAGCCTTCGGCCCGCCATGGCCACCCTTGGGTCCGCAGGTGAGCACCCACACGAACCAGCGCTCCGCTGCGGTCGGGCTCTCGACGAACCGGAAGGAGAGCTCCGCCAAGCAGAAGGTGGCCAGGATCCGCACTCCGTCGATCTGCCAGGTTGGCCATGGAAGATCGCTTCTCGGTCGAGTCACCAGGAAGATCGGCCAATGCCACAGGTAGATGCCATAGGAGCGCGAGCCGATCCATCGCATCGTCCGGCCGCGCAACAGCAGCGTGAGCACCGGGCACCCGTAGAGCGCGGCCGCGATGGCGACGGCGGTCAACCCCGCGATGATCGTGAACCCGCCGTGGTACAGGAACGGGCTGTACTGGCCTTGGGTGACCATCACCCAGGCGATCAGGGCCAGACTGAAGAGTCCCGAGCAGTCGAGCAGCACGGCGGCATCGCCGCCCACTCGTCGCTCGTTCGGCGTGAGCGACAAGGCCAGCAGCGCTCCCACGAGCAAGGCGCTGGCGTGGGCATCTGTGCCGTAGTACAAGTGGCTGGGATCGCGGAACGGATCGAATTGAACGGCCATCCAGATGGCCGACGCCGCCGCCAGCACGGCGGTGAACAAGACCGGTGTCAATCGTCGTTTCGTGTACCGGCCGAGCGCCATCAGCACGAGCGGCCACACCAGATAGAACTGCTCTTCGATGGCGAGCGACCACAGGTGCTGCAGCAACGGCGGCCGGCCGAGCGCCGCGAAGTACGACTGGTGCCAATAGACGTGGGCCCAGTTCGTGCCGTACGCGAGGGCGGCGACCAGATCCCGCGGAGGCGGTATGACTCCTCGGGAAGCGCGATCACGCAGTACACCGCCACCGCGGCGAGAACCAGGAACAGCGCCGGCAGGAGTCGGCGGCCCCGTCGCCGATAGAACCGTCCCAGGCTCAGCTGCCGATCACGCTCCCAGTCAAGGGCCAGCCCGTAGGTGATCAGGTAGCCGGACAGGGCGAAGAAGATGTCGACGCCGAGGAAGCCGCCCGGGAGCCAGCTGGCGCCGGCGTGGTAGGCGAGGACGGCGAGGACGGCGACAGCCCGCAACCCATCGAGCGCCGGCAGGTAGCCCCGACGCGTCAAGGCGGCTGGCGCGCTGGGCGACCGTACGGATGTGGTCATGCCGACACGACGCTAGAAGCGGTGAGCCTGAGGTCCGGACCACCGTTGCCGAGCGACGCACCGCGTGCGCCGGATCCAACAGCACGCTCCACCGGCGCGCTAGAGCCACGAGGTAAGGGGAGGAGCCCCTGGTTCGTTCCAACCGTGCGTCAGGTGGGAGGGCGGTCCTGCAACACGACGTCGACGGCGTGGGGAGCACCGTCGTGGGAGAACGCCACCGCCACCCGATCACCGGGTTGGTGTCGGCGCAGCAGCGAGATCAAACCCGACTTGGAGGTGACGGCGCGGTGATCGATGGCGGTGACCACGTCACCGCTGCGCAGTCCGGCGCGGGCGGCCGGGCTGGCGGGGCTCACCGACTGCACCACCGGCCCGACATCTCCTTCGGCGTCGGTCGGGCTGCGGGAGCTCGCCGCGCTGGAGCGTCCCGTCGAGGCTGGTGGGTCGGCCACCTCGGCGCCCAGCCACACATGGCGGGCGTGGCCGGTCATGGCGACGTCAGTCACCACCTTGACGGCGACGTCGATGGGGACGGCCCAGCCGGCGGTGCCGGCCGACGCACCGGCCGAGTCGGCCGGTCTGAGACAGACGCCGACCAAGGCGCCGTCGCCGTTCACGAGCGCGCCACCGTCGGACTCGTTGGGCACGGGTCGGTCGGTCTCGACCATGTCGTGCAGCTCGCCGTTGGCCGCGGTCACGACCCGATTCTCGCCGCTCACGATGCCGGCGGTCACCAGGCCCGTGCGCGCCGGATCGGTGGGTCCGGAGACGGCCACCGCGGGATCCCCGACGTGTGGGGCGGTGTGGGCGACGTCGGGGGTCCGCAGCGTGCTGCTGTCGACGTGCACGACGGCCAGCGCGGTGACGGTGTCCGTGCTCACCACCCGACCGTCGAAGCTCGTGCCGTCGCTGAAGGTCACACGCGCCGTCCCCTGGGAACCGACCAGGGCGGCGCTGGTGACGAGGTACCCGGCGGGTCCGAGCACCACCCCCGAGCCCACCCGCTGCTCACTGCCGAGATTGACCTTCACTTGGGCCACCGATGGGCTCGTGCGCTTCACCACCCCGGCGACCGACATGTCGTAAAGCGCCACCGGCTTGGGGGCCGACTCATGGGAACGGGCGGGCTCCACCGTTTGGCGTTGCACCGTCGTGGGCCGCCACCACCCGGCGATCGCCACCACACCGAGGGCCACGACGGCACCGGCTGCTCCCGCCGCGGTCACCACGCCCCACCCGGGCCGCGCCGATGCGGTGGGTGAAGCGCCGGCGAGTGCCGGTCTGGCTCCCGCAGCGTGTCGCCCCACGGGCGCTCGTTCATCACTGGCCAGCTCGGACGGATGGCGCCACAGCCGGTCCTCTGGAGGCGGCGGCGGACCGGACGACACCGGATCGTCGTCGCGGTCCTCGTCGAACGGCATCGGGGCCAGAGTACCGACGCTTCCCGGTGGGTTGCCCGCGGCCGCCCGGGCGGACCGGCGGACAGACCCATGGCCCTCGACGGTGGCCCCCCGATGGGCCCGATGGTCGACCTCAGTAGGCTGTGGGCCATGGCCTCCGTGGAGCGAGCTCAGCGGGGCCTCGACCTCGTCGAAGCGCCGAGTCTCGACCTCGTCGAAGCGCCGAGCGGGGACACCTGGCTGGCCCTGGTGCGGGGGCGGCTGCCCGTGCAGGCCACCGGCGAGTGGGCCGTGCAAGCAGGGTGCGGCGCGGTCGTCACGTTTTCCGGCACGGCCCGAGACCATTCGCCCGGTCGGACCGGCATCACGGCGCTCACCTATGAGGCCTACGAGGCGTACGCGCTGGCGCGCCTGCGCACCATCGCCCACCAAGCCCGTCAGGAGTGGCCTGCAGTGGGCCGGCTGGCGGTGCTGCACCGACTGGGCAACGTGGCGGTCAGGGAGAGCGCGGTGGTGGTGACGGTGGCTTCGCCGCACCGCGACGACGCCTTTGCCGCTGCTCGTTTCCTGATCGACACGGTCAAGGGCACCGTCCCGCTCTGGAAGAAGGAACACTGGCCGGGGGGCGAAGCGTGGGCCGACCCGTGTACGGCGTCGTCTCCCGCGGAGCCGCCCCGGGCGGAGCCGCCGAGGGACT
>JAABUQ010003524.1_pt1 | contig 28542 bp, 26 predicted proteins | sample 5560001 | NCBI WGS metagenome assembly JAABUQ01 (sample SAMN10711888, study PRJNA513371) | rock metagenome | isolation source: Antarctica rocks | place: Antarctica: Victoria Land, Finger Mt nord | collected 2015-12-18 | reverse complement strand
GGTTGGGGTTTGGGCGCCGGCGGGGAGGGGGGGGAGTGGGATGGCGGGGGGTGGGGAGGGGAGGGAGGTTACGCTGGCGGATTTGCGGAGGTTGGTCGCTGTGGCGGAGTTGCGGTCTAGTTGTTGCGATTCACGCATGTAGGCCTGGAAGAGGGAAGGTTAGTGGGGTGCAAAGATTAGAACAGGGGGGGGAAGGGTACCTGGAGCTGTTCGACTTGGTTTTGTGAGGATTCTAGTTGCCGTTGCAGGGCTTCGATTGCGGCGTTTGCTTCGTTTGTGGCTTGGAGTTGGCTATTGTGACTGTTGTTGAGGATGGAGAGACGGCTTGAGCTGGCCTGCTGCTGGTCGTAGGAATTGTTGAGCTGCTCTTCTAATGCCTCGACTAGAGTGACTGCCCTTGTTTTCTCTGCTCTGAGATTCTCCATCTCGGTGGTCCTGGACTCGTTTGACTTGGCGGTCTCTGAGATCTCGGTCTTCAGAGTCTGTACCTCTTGTTGAAGCTCGTCACGTTGTCGTTCCAGTTCCTTGAGTTCGCCTTTCGATTGCTGAAGCTCGTCTGAGAGGCCGCCTCTCGACCTCTCCAATTGGCCCTTCAAGTCAATGACTTCAGTCTTCAATCGAGTGATGTGGCCTGTGTGAGCGTCTTGCATGTTTTGGAGATTGCGCTTCATCTCAGCCTTGGTGGTGACGTGATCTTGGATTGTAGAATTAAGCGTCTCCAAATCACGCGCATGTGAGTCGTGCAAGGACTTCAGGCCATGCTTGTGGAACTCAACAGCAGCTTGGTGCTCTTGGACCTTCTGCTCAAGCTCGGAGATGTTTTGGCGATGGCTCTCGAGCTGGCCCTCACTATCATCTCTGAATCGTGAGGCTTCATCGGCCTGTTTGCGAGCCTTCTCTTGCAGCTGCTCGAGTCTTGCAATCTTGTCAGCGTGCATAAGAGCCCGAGTCTTATGGTTCTCAAGCTCCTGGCGCAAAGAGTCGACGGTCTTAGTGTAACCTTGCCTCTCGTCTTCAAAGTTTGCAGCAGCCACAGATCTGTTCTCCGATTGGCGAGCCTTGGCTTCGGCTTCGTTCTTCATACCCTCCACTGCCGACGAGGATGTTTCAAGCTCCGTTATCGTCGAGAGGAGTCGTTTTTCCGAAGCTTGCATGGAGTCTACTGCAGCTTGGTGCTTATTCTGCCATTGTACGACTTCCTGCTGTAATCTCTCGGCGTCTCCAAGATGGTTTCCAAGCTGCTTATCATTCGAATCATACGATATAGCCGGTGTTTCGGGGAAGAATCCAGGTATACTTGATTTAGCTGCTTCGGCGCGCTCCAAAGATAGTTTGAGTGCCTCGACTTCACCAGCAAGCTCTTGTTCTCGCATGGCATGATCTTCCTGCAGCTTTCTCATTTGATCCTCCCTTTGAACAAGTTGATCGTTCATAGTCGACATGACGGACATGTCCATGATGGGTGATGTTGTCTTCATACTCGAGCGTTCCCTCGTGAGACCCGAGATCATTGCCATCTTTGATTCCATTTCCCTCTTGAGGGTGACTTGCTCTGCTTCGAGGAGTTGGACCCTTTCCGATCTTTGATGTAGTTCGTGCATAGCAGTGTTGAGGTTCAGCTCGAAGCTTTGCATGATCTCGGGTTTGTCGTCCAAGTTATCAGCTGCGATGTTCCGCAGTGACGCCAATGAGCGATGAGCCCGATCGATTGTCATGACGTTCTGGCTAGACTTCCTCCTGATGACGGGGGATGTAGAAGATGTCGAGCCATTCATCTTCGCTTTTGCTACCTCGGTCTTGAGTTCCTCTACGATGTCAAGAGTCTCAAAATGCAGTTCCTGCAGCTCGGAATACGTTCCTTTCAGAGTCGAAATGGCTTGGTCTTTCTCGATATGTGTCTGCTTCAAGTCTTGTATTTCTTGCAAAAGTGTTTGCTCGCGCATTGACGCTCGGTTCGAATCAAGGCTCTTCCTGTAATTATTCTCGTCCACTGATGGCTCTAGAGAAGTGTTGGAATCCCCAGCTGAGGACAATTCCGACGACAAAGATCGCGAAGACGGTAAATGCCCCCCATCCTTTAGCTCGGTTACTCTTGCGTCTCCTAAAAAAGACTCCGGGCGGGTCGACGTCGGTGATGTAACATTTTGTGATGAGTTCGGATGACGGGCTTCATCAAGAGCATCTTGAAACTCGGCAAGTGTTCGCAACGCTTCTTCGTATTTCGCCGACATCATGTCGAGATCGCCGGCTGTGGCTTCATGCCGCATGCGAAGGTCCAAAAGCTCTTCCGTAACATTCTCAAGCTTATCAGCCATGGCTCTGTCTTGCGCAGGGCTTTGGCGTTGAGTAACCGCAGTTGCCCCTGGTGTGTCCATCTCGGGTATCCCATTCAGACTGCGCTCTTGTTGCCTCTGGCCAAGAGGCTTCCCACGTGGTGTATCGACTCCGTCTTCATCGTCCGATTCTGGAATGGCGGTGTTTACAGCCTCTTGGAGAGCAGAGCTGGAGGATGCATCGTGGAGGTGGCCGTTCGTCAATGGCTTGCCTCCATGCTCATAGTCAGAAGAGATGCCGTTCTGCAGCGGGGGCTGTAAATGGTCAAACTCGTACAGCAGGTTGTCGAGCTTCCCAAGACTTCTCTGGCGTTCAATGACATGTTCAAGACGATCGAGCTCGCGCTGTTTGAGCTCCAGGTCTTGATCAGCCTCTGCCAGCCGTTCTTCGAGGGTCGAGATGTAATCCTCGCATTGTGCCTCGTTTTCACGAATCCTGCTAATTTCTCTTCGCAGTTCTGATACCAATGCCGAGCTCTTCTCATCTCCAGAGACTCGTCCATCCAGCTTGGCTTCCAGATTGCGCACGTATTGTTCATTGGTGGACTCGCGGTCCATTAATTTCTGCACACGGTTTTGCAGCTGTTGATTGAGCGTCTCAACATAAGCGCATTTGTTTTCCTTTTCCAAAAGACCACTCTCGGTCGTAGCTAATGATGACCTTGTACTGTGAAGTGAACTTTCGAGGCTCTGTATCGTCTTTTCGTATTCCAAAACCACCTGCTCTACTGCCTCTGCAAATGAGTTTGATCGCTTCAGCCTTTCCACTGCAGAGTCCCCGATAGCTTCTGTGAGCGTTGGTGTGTCCCCAGAGTCATGATCCCTTGCTTTGGTAATCTCGGAGATCAACTTGGCGTGTCGCTGACTGAGAGCCGTATAATTCTCCTGCACGTCCAGAAGATGATTTTGAAGCTCCACCTCGCGCTCGTTCTGACGTTCGAGTCGTTCTTGGGGTGCATGGGTACCGCGATCTGATCTAATTTGGTCCCGCAGAAAAGACACCTCGGCCTGTAGACGATTGATGATAGCTTGTTTATCAGCGTCGTCTGAGACTTGCTGGAGCTGCGGCTTGCTCTGGATTGCCCTTGCACGTTGGGCATACTGCACGGTGTTGAGAGTCTCACTAAGATGGAACTCTGCGGGAGTCACACAGGCGATCATGTAGGTGATGGCATCTTTACCAAGAGAATCTTGCAGCAGGCGAGTCAATTTCGAGTCGCGATAGGATATGTGCCGTTCGCCTGTTGAAAGCTGGGATATGACTTTCCCGAGGCTCGCAAGACCAGCGTTGATCGAGATTCCCTCCTTGGCTCGTCCACCCGAGGCACCAGTGTTCTTCAATCTTTCACTCCCAGCTAGGTCGACAAAGTGAAGCTTGCTATCCATTGTGACCCATTCATCGGCGCCTGACATGGCTTCAATGGGCATCGAAAGCCTTTTGTCTCTTCTTTTGCTCTTTTTCTGTATTAGATTGATGCTGAAGACAGCGTGCGACCGCGATGACTTGGCGTTGATGGCTGTAGAGTCCGTCTGCCGAATGGTGGAACCGTAATTCAACACACGCAAGAGGTCTTCCACCGAATTGATGGTTTCTTGATGTAAACCTGTTAGAAAGATCCGCTTCCTGTTGTCTTCACGAATCTCCACTGTTGCTCGTTCGGAGGCTAACGAGTCCTCTGGAAGAAGCAGATCTCGTAGATGTTCATTGTATATCTGAACGAGTTTAGCAAACACACGATTCTGGATGAGCAACAGCCTACTTCAACGTAAGTAGCCATCATCTGCCAATTCTTGTCCAAGTTGGCTTTTGCCAAAGATTGAAATCCCTGAGCAGAATGCATAGAGTAGCGAGTAGGGGTCCGTATACCGGAAGACGCGCTGCGTTGGAGGTCTGGAGGCCCCGCAAGCCTCTCGAACAATACCCTTGCCGCTCGGGGAATCACGCCTAAAGCAGTCATGTCAGCAGGCTTGCACGTCTCAGAGATGCTCTCTGATTGTGCGAAGTGAAGTCCAGACGGAGACTCACCCATGAGCTCTGGGTTGCCTTGTTCTGCGGGTCCTGAAGTACCCATTGTGTATGACTTTCCAGAACCAGATTGGCCGTAAGCCAGGACCGACACATTATATCCCTGTAAAAACGCATCGACACTGTCCCGAAGATAACCCCATACACCCTCTTGAACCACATTTTCCCCAAAAACCTTGTCAAAGATGAAAAATTTCCGGGGACCATGGGGAGAGTCAATTGTGAGGTTCTCCGGAGTTGGTGTATGAACCATGGATCTTTGGAAGCGCTGAGGAATCAATTCGAAGCCTGGATCAATGGGGCGCAATGGTGGTCGCACGCGCACCGCTACAGCGATGAATCTTCAGTCCTTGTCCTACAGCAGGCCGCAAAAGGTCGCGGACGGGGAAACGTACCGACTTTGACCGAGGTCTTGCCATCTTCATCTGATGCTCTGCTTCCTCCGCCTTGCTTGCTATAGATGCTCATGCGGCTTGAGCTTCTTCCAGCCTGGAAGACAGCGCTCACAGGCCGCGCTGGCGGCGAAGCAGGCGGAGAAGTAGCCATGCCGTGTAATTCGATGTCGCTTATATTTTCGTCATCGAATGCGATCGCATTTCGACGATGACTATGGCCCCAGCTCTTTTGATTATGGTTGATGATGACTTAGGTTTAAGAGAGATTGGCTACCTAATGATCGACGGATGCGTCAGCTTGGTTGCGGGGGTAATCGATTGAACGAGCCCAGCTCTCGCCGCGAAAGGTGTGCGCCGAATAGCGAAGGTGACAGCCGTGGGCGCGATGGAAGTGGTGAAGACAAATAAATGTTGGGTGCAAAAGGGGGAGTGTTGAAAGTTGAATGAGGAGGTGAAAAGGGTGATTGACCCTTGGCTTTCAGGGAGGCAGCCGATAGGAGGATCCCGTAGGTAGATGTACCCTCTGGGCAGGCCTCGGTTAGCGGTGCCCAGGTTTGTTTTGGGACAGTCAAACAATGAGTAATTATATAGATATATCGCCGTGTCAATATGATGCATAGATGGTGATGCAAAGGACAAGCAATATGATCATTGAGTTGCCAGACAAGTGTTTTTCACCTCCCTCTCTCTACGCCACATCCATGCGGCAAATGCTGAGCCCACACACCTCCTCCCTCCAACCCCACCTGGTAGCTTTCAACCTTGCCACAGGTTCGCGGCGCCTTGCACATTTACGAAGCACTGATTGTTCGTCCCTTCCTACTATAAGAGGCAAGCCAACTGATCTCTTCTTGATCAATGTGTTCTACGAATCAGATGATGGAAAGCGCGAGACTGTGCTAGCTATCAGCATGTTTCCAACCCTTCTTCAAAGGGAAGTTTTAAACGCAGTCAGGGTTCAATTCATGGAGGCACGTGGCCGGGTATCCCACATTCCACGTTCCTATGCCACGCGAAAAGCCAGCCATCAGGGCGATCAAACACAATTGATCCAAGATTGAATTGTTGCATCGAATCAAGTGTCTGATCTTCGAAGAATGAGAAACCGCTGCAACATCATTGGGAGGAAGAGAGCATCTCATTGAACGAACAAAAGGTTACCGTTCTGCCGGGAATGTTTCTTTCTTAGCCTGTGAGTAGAATGTTCGGAGAGCTCATAAGCGTCTCTATCTAATTCGCTCATGGACAGAGTACCTTACTCAGCAGAGACTAGGCTAGCATCGCCCTTCCCTTCCGCCCAATAGCCAAAAGCATGGCCTGCTGCAGGCTGCGGTCCACCAGAGCACGATCATTGATAAAGCGCTCTTCAAGTCATGGTGTCAGAGACAGTTAGATTGGCATTTCTACAAGATGTCGCTCCTTCATGGTCCTCCACTTTCTTGTTACGGCTGCGGTGTATACTCCTCATGTTCTGCTAAGGGGAAGGATCTCTGATGAGGTTAACCAGTCCAATGATGTTGCTATTCATCAATGATTGATAGGACATACAATGATGTACATATTGAAGCAATTTTAGAACTAGGAAGGTTCTATCATGATTCTGCTAAGGCACCTTACACTTCATTCTCATTCTCCGTTGCTGTTCTACCCCGCCTGTCCTCAAAGATAAGGTATACAATCTTCGAAGAAAAGATACGTCTTTTCAACACTCTAGCCCTCAATCACTACCGTCCTGCCTTTCTTGTGGCCTTGGCCGAAAATGAAAATTTCGTCTAACTCAGCGTAAGCTTTACCCGTCTCAAAGACCTACATTCAAGGAGGCGATTTCAACCAGTGTCCAACCATAGACATCGTCAAGGCCGAAATACGCTAGCTTGGGTTTCTGGTGATTTGGTCATGCGCATTCCCAGTGCCCCATGCATGAATGAAACACGCCGTCTTTCTTATGTCGTAGCATAAAACTAGTACTTGAAAGGCGCACAGAATCATTATCACATGAGGTGACCCAGGCATTGCCCGCGTCGACAGTTGTATTAAAGGCTGGGCCTTTGGATGAGCCGGTTCTCATTTTGCGATCTGTTGACACAGTGTGGTACGATCGTTGCCCCAACAGATTCAAAGTGGAATGTGCACTGGGCTCCACTCACGCTGCGTTGAACCTTCACCAGTGAAAGGGATGGTGGGTTGGTAGTCGCCTGCGATGAAGGATGTTGAAGATGTGCTTGAGGTGTGGCACTGGCTTCGCCGGATTTGAAAACCATGTGCAGGGGGCTAAGAACAGAGGAGATGCGACACTGATGGCGGCCAAGAGCAACATGTCTGCATTCTTCTCTTTGATATGGAGCGTATGGTCACAAGAGAAATGTGCCTACAGTGAAAGGTATACTGCTTGATTATAGATGCTCTCTGGAAAAACAAAGTAGGGTAGTGAGATTGCTGTCCACGCTTCATAACTCCGTCATTTGGATTGGTCGGTGCTCACACAGACTCGAAATCATACGATCAAGACTTGCGAAACTTACAGCAGTGACTTCATCGCTGATACAATTTGAGTATAATTCACATGCAAACCGATGAAGAGGGTAATCATCCACTGCAGCCGCAGAGTGAGACTCAGTCACCATGGACAGAATTCCCTCATTTCCACTTGTTGGTATCCTTTAGCCTTCTCCCCTGCGAATCGTGGTGAAAAAACTCAATCGAATGCAGGCGCTAACGGCGTTTTGATCACTCGAAAACCTAGTGAGTATGCTTTGCGATGAGAGTTGATTCTCGCAGCGGTATGGGGAGATGCACAGAAAACTTCGTTGCAGAACAGAAACGAGTCCAAGATGGTCTCTCCTCAGGAATCGACGAGTCTGTTGAAGACCTTCTCGACGACAGCCAGGCCCACACAATGTGCTGCGGATACTATGAGTACACGAGCGTCATTTTCTTACCATAAGAGCACCCAAGAATTGACAAGAGAGAAAAGGAACGACCTGGCCATAAGGAACTTCAACAATTTGTTGCGCAAACATCATGACATGAATCTCATCACTTCGCATGAAAGTCAAAGAAGGGAAGAAGTCTGCGCAGGGGACGAATTCGCACAAGCAGGGTTATATATCTGCTCGGCGCATTTTGCTCATTCGCAGCCCATCCTCACTCATAGCAAAGATATTCTCAATGGTACTTGAATATCGAATCAAATGGAATTTTTTCAAAAACAGAGTTTTCTAAGTGAAAATTCATCGCAGTCGTCACACAGCCACGAAGGGGGTCCGAAAACAATTCATTGTTGCAGATCCCACATCATTCGTGGCTTTCACATTCTGAAACCGCTGACTGATGCACCAATGGACTCGACAGGAAGCGAGTAGGAAACGGATTTGCAGTATTTCTGCTAGCTCTCCTGCCTTATACTACTGCTTGTGGACCTGCTGATGTACTTATCAACAAAACAAGCGTCCATCGCGCACACACACACACACACACACACTCTCTCTCTCTCTCTCTCTCTCTCTCTCCTTCCTAAATGGCGAGTGTGAGTGGTCGTGCATCAAATTTGAGGATCGCGCGCCATAAGGCGGTACCTCGGCAGACTTTTGGGGTCAGGGCTAAACGAAGCTGACACACAAATCTCGCCTTTTCTAGTGCTTCCGCAGCTCAGCTCCACCAAAGTTCTAGCCCCAGCGCCACACCTATTCAGGCAGAACGTGTTCTGATCCGAGCCGTCCCAACCAATTCCAAGCCCGTTGCTACGGTAGGTCCCTATCCATTATTCGCCCGGATCTGTCAGCGTTGGCTGTTGGGCATTCCACCCTCCACAGCATGCTTGATGGCTCAATGCACGAGGGGCCCTTGCAGTTCCATTCAGGCCAGAAAAGGCCACCCAACTACCTGCCTTAAAACGACATTGTTGGTTAATTGGACGGGGCTGTGGGCTTTTTCGGTCACCCTTCCTAAGTAAGAGATGATTGATCAAATATCGCGGCCTACTGGGTCAATACTTGCGACGACCTCATCAAGGATTGTAGAAGATCCGGAACAGAAGTGAACAGGCTCAATAGACCACATGGAGGTGAGCAAAGGCTGAGACATGACCATTTCAGTATCCTTCCTGCGCCTCCACAAGCCGCCTTTGTCAAGGAAATGATGGCCTGATCTTCGATAATTTCGCTGCGACCCCCGCCTCGAGCTTATGCAGCTTGGCGAGAAAGATTAGCACTGAACCAAACAGACTTCGGGCGCAAGACCAAGTCAGCATGCTTAGCCAACACGAACACTAAGGCACAGCATGTGTAAGGTACCTTATTCATGTCTCACGGTAGTTATAGAGTGAAGGGGGTGACGGTCCCCTGCTCACCCTCTTCTGCTGATCTCGTCCCTCTCATTCGTACATCTCGAAATTTGTGATGGCGGTTACACAAATCTAGTCGACTGTGATACGCGAACGACTGGATATAAAAGAGACGGGGTTTACTCAGAGGCAGAATGAGGACCACTGTGGGGTTTGTGAGTGCGGCCATTATTTTGGTGCAGGTCGCACTTTGCCAGGACAGCACACCGACGTCAAGCCTGACGGAAACTGGGCCTGGGAAGACAGTACAGACGCACGTTGTTACCGTAGGAAAGGTGAATATCCTCTCTGTACGAAGAGCGATGGAACTTATCGCTAATTGCATCCTCAACCTCAGGCGGAAAATCAATTCGTCCCAAATTCTCTCCAAGCCAACGTCGGCGATCTCATCTCGTTCCAATTCTTCCCACCCAACCATTCCGTCGGTCGTGCAGAATACCAGCAACCATGTATTCCCTACGAGGACACCGGCTTAAACAAAGTCGGCTTCTTCTCCGGCTTCTTTCCCCTTGACAAGATTCTCCCAAACGTAAGTCTCTCCACCTCAGTTTACTCCGCCGAATCCACTCGACCCCTATCCCACACCAAACGCACGGACAATTGCGTCTCTGACCACCTCCTCCTCATCAGCCTCCAACATGGAACCTCACAATCAACGACACCCAACCCATCTTCCTGTACTGCGCCGCCCCCGGCTCCTGCATCAATTTCCAAATGGTCGCCGTCATCAACCCCAACAGCTCCGTTTCCCTCGCGACCCAGAAACAAGACGCAGCAGAATCTCAATACATGCTCGCCCCGGGACAACCCTTCCCCTCCGAAGGCGGTGTCCCCAACGGCGATGTCAACCCTACCTCCTCCACCTCCTCCAAAACTAGCTCAGCCCCCGCAGCCTCCTCCTCCGCCCCGGCCAAAAGCAACAAAATCTCCTCCGGCGCCATCGCCGGCATTGTCATCGCAGCGGTCGTGATCGTCATTCTCGCAAGCGCCCTCTTTTTCCTCTGGGGCCGCCACAAAACGACCATGCAATTCCTGAGACGTGGTAACGACCGCGACGGCTACACGCAGCCAAACCCGCAGTACCCCTCTTCTGGCCCCAACTATCCGCCGATGGAGCAACAACAACGGCCCTCCCCAGCGCAACACTTGTCCTCCTTCCACTCGCCTAGCACGTACGGCCAACCCTCCCCTGCACAGATGCCGTATCAGGACCCCAACAGCTACCATGATCCGAACTTCGTTGCCGCACCCCCATATGCGCACCCGCCGCAGAGTCCGCAGCCAGAGATGCAGATCGCGGAGCTTCCAAGCCCGGGGGAGAAGAAGAGTCAAGAGTACATGGAGATAGGGGCAGGGGTGCCGGCGCAAGCGGCGGAGGAGAGGGGTGCGCCGCAGGGTTGGGAGGAGCACGCGCCGAGTCCGGCGCCGAGTCCGGCGCCGAGCCCAAATCCGAGACCGTTTAGCTTTTGGGGGAGGAGTCGGAGTCAGAAGACGCAGTGAGTTCTCCTCATAGGTGTGTTCGTGATGGTCGGCTACTAATGGATCGAGCAGGACGTCTGAGTTGTCCGCTGATTCGCCTACGGCCGGGAGGGGTGGGTATCTGTCTCGCAGGTGAAAAAGTTGATGGTGTAATGGCGATTGGTGGGGTTCGTCTAATGTCTATATGTGGGATCTTTACCGTTTTCATTCCATAACGAAAAGGGCCTTCATCGATATCTATATCACTTTTCATGAGGGGCCTCTGGGCCGACGCAGTCAAGATTTTACTTCCGTACCTTATTTTTACCTATCACCACTTTATTTTCAAATGCCCTCTCCTAGGTACGTTCTTCTTCTCCCGTTCACTTTTCAATGCCCTCTCTTCGGTGCGTTCCCCCCCCAGTACTCTCTTCCCAATACCTTCTCCGAGGTACCTTCTTCTTTCCCTAACCTCTTTCCAACACCCCCTCCGCAGTCCATTCTCCTCCCCAGCTCTCTACCCATCGGAAAAAAACACAAAAATCACCTTAATACCACATCCCGCAACACCCAACGTCATCGCCATCTACACTTTTGTAAGTCTTCCCTTCCCAGTCTCTTACTTCGTTCTCGCTGTGACGATGCGTCCTCCGTTCCTCCACCACCGCGCTTATAACATCCCTCCCATCAATTTCGACCGTTCAAGAACTCAGCATTTCTACCCGGCTTCATGGTGATCGAACGCTCACGCACGAATCGCTCTAAAACTACAACAACCCCACGGACACATCACACCGTTTCGGCCTCCCCTCGAGCAACGGGAGCAGCCCCAAACGAAACCGCAGCAAATAAACCCTTACCACCAAGGGCAATTCAAAATCCAAACCCAATCAACAAAGTCAAGAATCTCAAGCGCCTAACGCGGAAAGGGGGGATTCGCGCGCATAGGTGGGTAACTAATTTCAGGAGGATCTACTGGAGAGGAAACGATATCGCTTGCTTAACTTAAGAGGGGAGGATGTCGGCAGAGCCCAGATTAATATGTGGTATTTTCCCAAGATGCGAGAACGGGGTACGTTTGGACACGACTTTCGCCACTTGAGCTGGCAGGCACGAAAGCAAGCAAGCAGCGGAGCTCATATCCGGTTCCAGCTTCCAGCAGACAACGACAATCTAATAGCGAGGATGACTCTCATCCTCCTGGTCTCCTCCTTCACACTTTTCATCACCGTACTGCTCGCCCCCGCGGGCCTATCGGCGCCGGCATCTGCGCTCCCCCTGTCCCCGCTGAACCGGGCCACCAGTTCAAGCAACCCAACAATCTCCAATACCGCGTACGCCCTCCCCTCTTTCCTCCCCTGCGCCATGCTAATGTTGCAGGCAGCCTATCAGACACCGCGATCCTCTCCCTAGAGCAGAGCTACGGTTTAAGCAACCTGACATTGTCGAATACGGAGTATGCCCCCTTCCAACTCCCCCAATTTTACGGGCTAGCGGGGTATGCTAATCAGGGCAGCCGATTCCCGATCCCGCTCTCCTCCCCACCTTTGACGCTGGCGTTCTACGGGCTTCGGGATGCGAAGGCGATTTTGCAGCCGGCGCTTTACGTAAGTTGTAGTGCCACCCCAAAACCATCCTCCCTCGTTCGAACATGACAGGATTGTCACGACCCACATCTCCTCCCACCCTCCTACCCTCCCCCCCTCCCCGGGCGGCCATGATGCTAAAGCCCCAAGACAGACCCTCTTCATCCGCGCAACCCAATACATCTGCTCCAAAGACGACTACATGGACCCCTTCCCCCCTTCCTTCGGCTTCCGGTTCGAGCAGTACGCCGAGCTGCGCCTGCTGCATCTGCCGGAAGAGCCGTTTAACTATGGCATGGCGTGCAATACCGTGAGGGGGCTGGGGGAGTATGTGGCTGCGGGGAAGATGTGGGCGGAGGATCGGTTTATGGTTGTGGCGACAGAGCCTGCGGGGGGGAGGAGGTCGTCGCGAGGGGGAGTGTGGACGTGCCTCAGGGGGGGTGGGGGGGGAGTTGAGTGTAGTTACGGGAAAGGAGGAGGAGGAGGGCGCTTGTGGCAGCTTTTCCCAAAACGGGGAGATCTCGGCGTTTAGACGTCGTCGCTGCGCTGTTCCTCGGGGGGGAAACCCGTGCACCTTTCTTCGGGCTAGGCTCGCCGCCTCGGCCGCACCGTGCCATTCCCCCCGCCGCCGATCCCCCGCAACACGGCGCCCCCCGCGCACGCGCCCCCGCCCGCCTCCGGCACCTTCACAAAGCCCGTCGTAACCCGCTGCGCACCCCTCGTCACCACGAACAGGACCTCGTCCCACTCGTCCATGCTGGCCGCGTACTCGCCCAATCCTCTCGCGATCAGACACGCATCGTGGTTGGTGCAATATTCATGCGCGGAATGGGCGAGGCGCAGTCGGGCGTAGGGGTAGACGTTGTACTCGTAGTTGAAGGTGAAGGGGTCGTTTTGGCCGGGCGTGGCGCAGATGATTTGCGTGACGTAGAGGTAGAGGATTGTGAGGGCGCGGGAGGGGATGGGTTTGGGGTTGGTTAGGGGGGTGAAGGTGATTATGAGGGGCGGAGTCCCTGATGCGGGGATTTCCCACGGGGTCGAGGCGGGGAGGAGGGTTAGGATGAGGAGGTTGGCGAGAGTGGAGTGGAGGAGTTTCATGGTGGCTTTTTGGCTGGGGTTTGTAGATTCGTCTCTCTCGTGTCTTGTAGGGGGGACTGTGTATGTCGGGTACGAATCGGTCCCGAGAAGAACGCAGGTGCAATGGGTAGAAGAGGATTTGGTTTTTATGGCGGGCTTTATTTAAAGACTCGATCTCGAATCGCTTGCTTTACCCTGGCGGGAACACAGGCGGGAAGGGTGTGGAGATGCGTCTTGTGAAACAAGTCCTGTGCACTTAAATCAGAGCTTTGAGATATATTCTGCAAGACCTGTATCAGTGTTGGGCTTTGAGGGAGTGCGAGGCGCGCAAGTAGCGCCAGTAGCTAGGTATGTAGGCGAAGTCGCAACGATCCTCCATTGGAAGGGCAGCCAGACTTGAATCTTGTCGTCGTCAAGTTTGGCCATGACCTCGTCTCTAGAGTCCGGACTGTACCGACGTTGTGTGGGATCTGATGAATTCCTGGCACAGGTCTGAAAGGCTGAGGATCAACCACCACAAGTGTTTATCAGTCAGATATCAAAAGCTCACTCTTCGTCTGCGTCGGCTAACTGGGATGTGTGAACGAGTCTGATTGAAGCACTCCTGCAGATGCTGGGAATGTAGTCCGAAGTAGGTGTCAGACGCCAAGAGGAAAGAAAGCATCACATCGACTCCTCGAGTTTATTTATAGTGTGCAGCAATTGAAAGCAACCACCTTGGTCGAAAAGGTATCCTGGCATCTGCGACTATTAAAATGTTAGCTGATTCATATGCGACCAAGACTAGGACGCCGAGTGAAAGGGAAGACTGGCGAGATGCAATATACTCACCCAAGCCCCTCGCGGTTTCCACAGGCGGCAAAATCTGTCTACTGAGGAGTCACTCCTACCTGGTCACGAGGAAGAGGAACGCTCTATAGTCGGAGGTAGAATCGTACCCCGAACCAAAAATTCTGTTGCATCGCTTTAGAGCAGAAATAGTTGCCTCTCGTCCTTAAGACACTGGGAGCTACAAAAGTGATGATGGTTGCGGAGCCGACGTTTGAGATCTTAGGAATGGAAGACGCAGGCTTGATAGACAAGAGGAGCATTAGAACGGAGCCATCTCTTTTACCTCCACTGGCGGTAATGGGGTAAGGGTAGCTATATACATTAATGACGAGCCAGCACATACAGCGAAGATGGTGCGCCTAGATAAGCGAGGCGGATTACAAAGCTTTTCGTCTCCTCGCAGCAGATCAGGAAACGGGGTGCAAAGAGAGTATCAAGAGCAGGAAAACCCCACCCACCCACCTACCAAAACGCCACCCGGTTCCCAGGAAAGCACTATCGCAGAAACGACCGCATCAAGCGATCAAGCGGGAACGATCCTAGCAGTCAAAGGCCTCACCTCGCGTCCCCCCTGGTTCTTCCCCAACACGCCGGCCCCACTGTGAGCGTCGGCGTGCATTCCACTCTCGGAGCCACTGTCGACCATCTCTTCCGCCTCGACAATCTTAGTCGTGTCGCCGTGGCCGTGCTGATGCCACTGTTGGCTCCCACGATCCGGCGTCGCGCCGGTGCTGGCACTATATCCGCTCATGCTCGTGCTCGATCTTCCACCGATGAGGTCGGGGGTAGGTGGAAAGTCGGAGCCGCGGCTGTGCGTCTCACGGTCGCCGTTAGGGGTGAGGTGCCCGGTTGAGCCGCCGTGGCCGCTGTCGGCTTCGCCTACCTCGCTGCCGGTGGACAGCTGGCTGACGTCTGTGTGGAGGGAGGCGTCGCCGAGGGATGCGTTGTGTTTGTGTGGCGTCTTGACCGAGGCTGGGTCGATTGCATCGGTGTCTTCCTCGGCATCGTGGGCGAGCTGAAGACCTTCCACGGCGGCGGCGCATTGATCGCTGATGTTGCGGATGATGTCTGCGATGGCATCTGTCTTGTCGCGGAGATGGCGGTCAGCGACGTCGGCGATGCTGAGGCGCGAGCCAGGCTTTGCATTCACGAGCGACGAGAAGAAACGCGATTCCATTTCTGGAGTTACGTGCTCTGTGTCGCGATTCTTTGGGCTAGCCGGTTCTTCATGCGGAGCGCTGGGAGCGGGGTGCCCGACTTCGCTGCTTGTAACAGAAGCACCCTCCTCGTTGTCCTCAGTACCATCTTCGTAGCCTTCGCTAATGTATTCCCTTAGTTCTGGGGCTTTGTTCAGGGAGTGGATGATATGCTCCATGTGATGGGTCTGGCCGTCAATCAGGCTGCGGAGGTGGAGAACCACTCGCTGGGATTCGTCGCGTTGGCGCACAATAGTTGCATTTGTGTGCTGGAGGGCAGAAAGCTCTCTCTTGTTGCGCTTGCGCTCGCGTTCGAGTCCTTCGGCCATCTCTTGTTGTAGGATAAGAGCTTCAAGGGTGTCGTCGCGCTGCTTTTCGGTATCGGATAGACGAACGGTAAGACGAGCGGCATCATCTTTCTGTTGTTCGATGAGTGATGTAAGACGACGGTGCTCCCGCTTGTGGTTCTCGATCTTGACCTTGAGTTCCTGAGTCTCCTTTGTGAGCTGCTCGGCGAAGGCCTGGAATTTGAGGAACTTTGGTACATTAGCATCTGAGAAAATACTTCTTGAGAATCGAGGACTGACCTGTTGCTTCCAGCTCTCAAGCTCATCCACAAGGAAGTTGTTCCTCTTTGTGACTTTGGAAAGTTCGCCATCCATCCTTGTCTTCAGGTTGATGAAATCTTGCCACGCCTCCATTGCATCCCTTGAGTATTGGTTGCGTTCGCGGACGATCTCGTTGAGGTGACGCATTGAGACCTTGGTCATCAATGGCTTCTTCACAGCACTGCCAAAGATTGCTTTCATGCCAGTATTACGGCCCTAGAACATGTCAGCATATGCAAGCCACTTGATGGTACACTGAAAACTAACAAGCTTTTCGCAAACATGGTCCATAACACCCATCACACCGTCTTGGTTCCACCACGGTGGATTTTCAACGCTCTCGACTTCGCCTCTCATGACGATTATCTGTCCGGCAGGGATCAGCTTGCCGCCACCGTATGCTGAACGGAGGTGTTGAGGCACTCCGGCTGGAGCGACGTCTCCGCTCAATGCATTCGTCAAGCGAGAAATCATTTTTGCCCTTTGCCCGGAGCTCAGGACCGTAGGAGGAGCCGCAGTCATCACATAGTTGCGGTCCAGATCAATGACTAGTGCGTCAGATGGCGCCGTGAAAAGCGTACGACACTCCGCGGTGATACCAAGCATGTAAGGACCAGGCTCTTGCACGAGCTCCTTGGCATGGCGTGCATGGACCACTGGCACATACAACCCGCTCCACTCATAAACGCGAATGCAGTGGCGGACGGTTTCCGAAGCCACAGTAAGCATGGCTGGATAATGGCTGACGAAAATTATTCTTCTGGTAGCGGACACAGCAGCTTCAATGACCCCCACGATATTTGGGATCGATAAGCAAGTGAACAATGGCCACATTGAGAAATTCTGGAAGCCGGTGGGAGACGACGGGAATTGGTAGCATAACGCATAATCTTTCATGTCTATCCTGACAAGGTCGTTAAGTCTTGGTGCTGGAAAGCTGAGTATACGGGAGACTTCTTCGGCATGAAAAAGGTTTGTAGCCTTGTTCCAGTGAATCCACATGCCTCGTAGATAGTCTCCAAGCAGGTCGTACAGTGGGTATCGTGAAAGAAAGCTCAAGCAGTAAGGGATCCAGTATGTCTCCTCCGTGTTATCATAGTAGTCTGCTTCCGTGCGCCTTCGAAGATCTCTTATAGTCTCGGCGCGCTTCTCATCTGCTCTTGACCAGACCCGTAGTGCGATACCATACAATGTGTGCGAAGAGTCTTGCTGTAAAACAAACGAGTGGTGTACGCAATGTGGTTGGTTTCGGCCTGTGCATATCTCGACATCGTGTGGAAAGCATGCCTGTAGCTGTCAGCAAATGCTGTCTTTCAAAGAGTTTTGGCGATGATCAGTATGCGTACCCTCATTGCCGCATACAGCGAGCGCGCAATCTCGTTGTCTTGCTCCAACCTCGGGCTACTCCCTAGTATCTCTGGTAGCCAAAACTGGCCGACAGCGCCCTTCATGTGTCCAATCTTGCCTTGCGGAGGTGTAGGTGCTCGAACCCATTGGGAAGGCTCTCTGCCAACACCACAGACCATGTATGCATGAGTCAGTGTCTTTGGCGTCCTTTGGTTTGGCTTGAGGCTGAGTGACGACGGAATTGGCTGTGTGATGCGTGAGTGGAGGGAAGAGGTCCGGCTGGGTATCATCAGAGAGTGGTCGCCATGGTCGCGTGTGACAGGTCGCTCTCGATCTCGATCGCGTGTTGATGGCCTAAAGGATGCATACTCTCTGAGTGAAGGAGCCATATATGGCGTTGTCAATGCTCAATGGCTCGTGAACAGTGCCCGAAGACCTGGAGTTGGAAATATGTCGAATGCCTCTTCAGAGTGAAATAAGCTGTTTTTTTTTGGTGGGTCTAATCTGCCGGATTATGCAGGTACAGGCGGCACAGGGCAACTTTTGCCCGGCTGCGTAGTTAGATATGTTGCTTGACGCCGACTTTGTCCTTGGATGAAAGGCAATTGGGGAGACAATGGTCGCGCAATTTCAAGACTGACAATGGGACACAGAGAGAGCTTGGGAAGTGAGGAGAAGAGAGAGATAGGAGACGAGGTGGACTTAGCCATCTATTTCCCCTCCCCGACCCTAAAAGAGCGCGAAGTTGTTCGAACAGGCCCCACGCAAGGCGATAAATGCTCTAGAGAGCCCCAAAGCAAAATTACAGGCAGGCCCAATGACGGGGGTTGGGGGGGGTAGGGAGAGCGTCCGGGTGGGAGCAGAAAACAATCACATCGGTCTCAATTCTAGACCCGATTCGGCAGATAGGAAGAAATGTGATACTGCACTTGCAAGGTTGATGGGATACCGGAACAGCGGATTGGCTGTTTCGCGACGCTACCTAAGGTACTTAAAAGCCGAGTGAGCTCGGACGTGTGGGAAAGGCTCGGGACTTGTGGGAGTTGAAGTGGGAGAGAGCGTGGGAATGATGCCAGGAACGTGGGATGACCAAAGTGACGATCGACATGTCACCAAATTAGGAGAAAAGAGGGAGGCATTATCACATATGCAAAGTCTATCGACTCTTCTTTCACAGCTTCACTCGCACAGTGCAGGCGCTGTATGCATCCAGATCACTCGCGTCCAACGCTGTTCATCCACACCATGCCTCATTGGAATCCCCCGTTCGCAAGTTGCCCGAAGTCGCAAAGGGCAGACACAGCTGCTTGTTAGTTCTTGGACTTGTTGCCCATCGTGAAGAACTAAAGATCGAGATTTGACCTTCCCTGGCTGATCGGATCAGCAGCCAATGGCCGGTGAAACAGCATCGCTCTTCAGCCAGGAACGGGGAGAGCTTCTTTAGCGTGCCGGCTTGAGCTTCCCACGATCCGTACGGAGCTTAACGGCAAAAGTCTTAATTGACGCTAGCAAGACCAGGGGCCAGGGCCAGACAGTATACCCCTGGAATATTCCCTAGGTAAAGTCCTCCCCAGGGTTTAGTACTTAATAATCTAGCGAACATAGAATTAGGGCCCAAGTCCGGGGACTGCCCCCCCAGCATGGTACTTAGAGCATACTCTGGGCCCCGAGTGTCTAAGTCCCTTGGGGGCTTTTGTCCGGGCTAAGTTTAATCAGTATTAGCGTCAATCAAGACTTTTGCCGTTAAGCTCCGCGTAGAGATGACAGGGATCTTGCGGAGTATTCCGTCCCCAGCAGACGAAAAGGGCTCGGATCCTCAAACCATTGGTGCTGGTTTATCTCAATCAGATGATTCAAATGCCAGACACCCCTCACTTCCTTGAGCAGAAGTTGCGAGAGTTGGTCAAACATTTTGGCCTATACAGAGTCGGTCGAAAATTTTTATGAAAGTGCCCATAGGCAAGTGAGGCAAAGCGGTTTCGAGATATGTCGCACCCGCCAAGCCAGCAATCCAAGCAACTGCGGACGATCAACACCATCTCTACCTAAATTTCTCCTTTGGTAGCTTTCTGTGCCTCTTGAAGAATTCTTCGTCTTCTCGACAGTAGGACACCAGATCCAAAAACGGCAGAGGAACACACATCGTGCCAACACAGCGTTCGAAAGGGAATGTGTTTGCGACCAAGCTTCCTGCACAAGGTGTGTATTAGTACAGTAAGGCAGAACACAAACTGGGGTCTCCGCTATGGTATGTATGTATAAGAACCACAGCCACAAGTGCATCAACGTCACCGTAGTACGGTTGCTTTTTCAACACGATTCGTCTCATATCTAGCGAGGTCCATGCCACCTGCAAAATAGAAAGCATTAGATCCTTCCCTTCGACCGTCACCGTCCACTCCTCACACGGCTGGCACTGTCTGATATGAAAATACGACTACATAAACCCCCCCTCGCTCCCTCCTTCTCCCCCAACTTTCTTACCACTTCCCCCAAATCCACTCGCTCAGCGCACCCTCGATTTCCCCTCTCTTCATTTGCCCTCTTCCTCGCATTGCCGCTCCACGGCTCCAACTCTTTCGGCTGCACTCTATGTTGTTGGAAGCAGGTCGCAAAGCCTTCTTTCGGCGGGCCCGAGAAAAGGGCTCTAATAAGAAGCCTTCCTTTAAAAGCGTCATTCAGGCGTGGACGGACTCCAGGGCCAATTTCCGGTGACCCACGAGCCCATCCCTCGCAAGATAACACTGTCAGTCACAAACCATGTGCATCCCAGCCCTCACTGCTTCCCCTTCACCCCTCTCCCACCCGACCCTCAAGTCCCAGCCTCCTCCATCTTCTTCCTGCCTCTGCTCCCCATTTCCCGCACCGAGAAAGCTGACTGGGCCGTAATTCATCAAGGAAATTCTACAGAAGCAGCTCAACCTTCCCCTCCTGAAGCGCAAGAGGAGGTTTGCCACAGAGAATCACTTTGCCCACTTTGGCAGGAAGCTCTGGGAAAGTAGATGGCACATATACGAGAAACTCGGCGTCCGAGTAGAGATGTGGTATGAAATCCAACTCTAAGCATTCACCTCAACATGAGTGAGTGAGTATGTGGAGTCCACCGGTTCGGTCAGGTTCGGGACGCGGGCTTTACCACCAGATAAGCGAGCTCTAACCGTCCAAGAGAAAACGACTGAGTTTAACAATTATCACGGACAAGACATCACCTTCGGAGTATTTTAGAATAAGGGTGGAGAACCAGAGTTCGCAGTCCAACTGGTGCGAGATACGAAGAATATAACGTAGACGCCAGACAAAATGTCCGTATTCCAATAACATCCCCGCAGCTCCTACTGACGTCTTACCTGGGACAGGCACGAGCACGTTCTTCTTAAGGGTCTGGAGCCCCGGCCATTTCTTCTTCATCTGATCCTCCCCATGCTCGTTGTATATGTCACCAGAGGTGCTTTCAGAGATTACACTATACTGGAAAAAATCCTTGAGAAACCCCCGCCGCCGAAGAAAAAGAAACATTTCCTCCTTGAGGAAGTCAACGCTTGGTATACCGTTCTATAGCACTTCTACCGGACAGATCCAAACGGCGAACCTTTTCAGTAGGCGAGTACAAAACTTGGGCCACCGTGCAGGATACGCCAAACCTCCTACGATCCATGACTTCAGGGCAGAGGGTCTCTATCTTGTCGGCAAGTACCCTCTGCAGCCTTTTAAACTCCCCTTCAGCCATCCAAGTCATCCGTCGGAAAGATAAACTGTATTCGGCCGCTCAAAGATTGAACTATGGCGGACATAACTCTGAACGGGCCTTTCGCGACTGTTATATGCCTTACAACGATACGGACGGTCAGAACAGCTATCTTGGCGGAGAGCTGGGTAGCATTGTCACCGATCTCTTTCGCGGGATGACTTTATCTTGCAACCCTGATCATAGCAGTTCCTACCGGCGGAGAGACAATACGACCTAGAGGCTCGCCCGGAATTTATCGCCCTTTGCCAGCAACTTGAAATTCTGAAGAAAAGAGCCGAATTAACTCAATAGGTACGCCGTAAAGTCTATACACGAAAACAGAGAATAGTTATGGCGGAGCTTAACAAGTGCTAGAAGGATCAGCCGTACCAACCTGCTTCGACTGCAGCAGAAAGGACTTATATGATACTGTATCACTGGTCACGATTTGCCTGCGTAAGCCGTCTAATAGGCTAACGTAAACATTTGGCGTCCAGTATATTCTTTGTCGCTCCGCTTAGAAGCGCCGAGGGCCGGAGGGTCCTTTACGATATGATTGCCCTATGTATGCAGGAAACCGAACTCGCTTTTCGCCCAGGCTTGGAGCCGGACAAGTGCCGTTGTCATATGCGGAGTTCTGATTGAAAGCTCGGTAGGTAAGTCTATGCTTTCCATACCGCGTCAGTCGCTCTAAGAGCAAGCCGGCTGACTGGGGATCTGTGTCATTCATTCTAGCTGACCAGCGCGTCTAGAGAGGAGACATGTCTACACGTACTACAACAAGCACTTGGAGAATAAACACAGTACAGCCGAGCTGTGCTTCCTCTGCGACGAGAGGACTCTTGGTGAGGACCAGTAGGAAGAGCACTGTGGAGGCCACTTGGACAGCCCCGAAAGGCTTCCAGTTCAGTATGACCCTCTCAACTACGGTGGAACCCTCGCTTCCGCTGGCTACTGTCCTGTCTGCCTGGGCAATTCGAAAATGCCGGCTACCAGACGGATGTATCAGCCCCTTGAACGAGGCCCCTAAATGGAGCATGTGGCCAAGTGCGTTCAGGCCTTCGACGGCATAAACGCGGCCAAGTGCCTTCACCTGCTGCCGTGGTGTCCAACGTTGTTCGAATTCGCGTAGAAGCGAAGATTTTCCCTTCAAAAATGTTCACTGTATCGAGTTCACCAAAGGGATAGAGTGTGGCGGGTCGGACATCGAAACCGAGATCAAGGCGGAGGACGCCACTGACCGAATAGAGAAGCGTCGACGAATGAGAAAAGTGAAGGTGAGGGAGGCTTCTCCCAAATTGAACTTTGCGTCCAATAACGAGAAAATGAAGACTTTCCTGCCCGAGGCTAGTGACCCTCCAGCTCCAGGCCTCCTCTGCCTCCGCGGCTCATTGGCCGTTGCTTCGCGGGCAAATGATCTGCCACAGGATGCATAGCCCCTCCGCAACGTCATTCACTGGCTCATTGGATACTCCTTTGGTGACGGACTGGGCCATAGAGGAGGCAGCAACTGCTACCGAGACGTCAGCGTCGTCTACATATTGCGAACTTTTCCGAATCTTGACCCTTAAGAAACCTTAGTATTCTCGTCGGCGGGGGGCCCGGGTGGAGCTTGGTTGTTTTTCTATTTGGGGGCGGAGAGGGTGAGGAGGCTCAGGTAGCATAGCCGAAAGGCTGAGATCTGAATGAAACAAATGAACAAACAAGCAAACTCCTACTCTAACTTAGGGGTATTATGCTACTCTTTCGGGATAGGTCACACCAAATGTCTGCTGGCACCGAAAGATGTTTAGCGTAACCCATCCCGAAAAACTAGCTTGATTACAATTACGAGATTCCTCCTATAGGGTGGAGGAAGCATAGGATCCCACGCCTGGCTCACCCAGCCGAGATGAGCCCGGTTGAGCGCAAGTGAAGTGACTCACCCCCAAAGCAGCGAGTTTACTTGCTTAATCGGATCAGGACGTGAGTTCTGCGCACGTACTCCGTACAGATTCGGGTTCAAAAACGAAAAAGTATTAAAAAGCTTCGACTCCTTTTGCTACAGAGTTTGATTGTCTGTGAATCAAATGAATTGAATGGCACGATGGATTCTCATCGGAGCGTTTCAGAAGCAATCATGGGGGCTGTAACGTGCGCCACATGGATCCCACTGCGACACCTCCCGTTTCATTGCGTTACAGTTTAAATTTTGCTGGTGCTCTCGATTCGAGCGGGTAGTTGTAGTCGAATCAAAAGCAACAATAATGTCTTAGGTAGACATTTTTGGTTTTGATGTTTCTAGGGCTTATCGAGGAGCTAATCCTACACCAAGGGGTGGTACAGCGACCACGCAGCTAGGCAGGGAATCGATCCTTCCGTATGTCACTCCATGTTGTATCGTTTCGGGTGACTGATTGAAAGCGATTTGTATAAATGTAGCCAGCTTCAATCGCCTATCGCATACTTGTGAATCTGAACGGAAGGGACCTTTTATCTTCAACCTAATATTAATTATCTGGTATACGGCCCCTCAGCAATAGCGGAAGCTAAAAACATTTAGGCCGGTTTTTCGGGAAGGGAACTGGCACCCTCGCTAGAAAAACTAGCCCGAAGTTAATTAGGGTGCCCATTCCCGAAAAACCAGCTTAAGTACTTACAGCCCGGGGTTTTTTCCACCCAGAGATCAGTGTATATGTTATACAACCGGCTTCTGTAAATTGACGTTGTACTTAACGTTCGATGGGTAACTATACGGCTTTTTATCAAATCTTTATAGTACCCGTTTGCGGCTTCGGGGTCCCAATAGTGGTAAGGGTGAGCAAAATTATAGCATTAATAGGCTTTCTATAAGTATAAAAGGGCGGTCTGGGCAAGTATGAGCCACTTACTGACCTCAAAGCCTTTGAAATTTGGGCTCAATGCTATCAGTGCGATAAGTTCATCTATATTCCTTGAGGGTCAAGGGGGTTTTGGCCCAAAGCTTCTCGAAAGCCCCCTATTGCCTTTTTTACTATTATTGCTACTGAACGTTAATCTATATTTGTGCCAAGGTAAGGTCACAGGTGTAGCTAGGGCATATTTCTTGCTCTTGGGGAATCCAGTCTAATCTCTTTGTCCGATCACGACCTTCTCATGCAACAATCGCCGTGATAGGTCACCGGCCTCGGGGCTCAGCCCGAATTGTGTCCTGGCTGCATATCATAATCTCCTGAGGGTAGACTGCTCGCCGGTACGTGTTTCAACGAGGGCCAATGGGAAGCAGTACTGCGAGCGGCACCACGCACCCACAGTGGCTGCAATATGCACTCCTGCGGTAAAGCACTAGCAGAATTAGCGCTAGCAGGATAGGTACCTACCTCATATGCATGGCCTCGGGCCGAAGGTAGGGGACAAGCAATCGCTGCGCCAGATCATCGAGCGTGCACTGCAGACTTCTGACTTCTGCGCCGAGAATGTTTAACACCAACATCTGAGGACTTTGCCGAATGTTTCATGCCGTCTCGTGCTCGATACCACAAAGACTACTATGTGGCTATGAAGCGAGATCTACTTCCTGCAATTTCACAATGTTTACACAGTACATGCTCACAGGTTTGCTATGTGGCTATGAAGCGAGATCTACTTCCTGCAATTTCACAGTGTTCACGCAGTACATGCCTGTGAGCATGTCAAGTACCAGCCTCGTCCCTATATCTGATTGACTTTTGAACTCAGGTCGTACTTTCATTCATTGAAGCTTACAGTCGTCCACTCCGTTTCCATACGCAGCATCATGTTACCCTATCTTTTCCTCTGCTTATGGGCTGTCTGGCTCAGTCTGTCTTCCTCCCTTTCCTTACCCGTAACAGGCTTTACGAAAGACCATGCATTATCACGCCGAGGTGCACCACGAGGTGTATGGATCTTGTCCGATGTGAAGCCCCAATCTGATTTTGTTTTTACGGACGGAACGACCGGTTTCTACGTGCACTCGGCTCTCTGGGTCGCAGGCAACAATGTTGACGGTCCTTTCAAGGTTGAGACCAACATCGATTTCGGTGTCACGCCAATGTATCCCGAGTATGGTCTAAACCTGAGGATACTCGACCAGGGTGTCAAGGAAGGTGGTCATGAGCCCCCAATGAAAGCAGGCCGCCAGAAATTCTTCATTGGAAACACGGATATGACGAATGAACAGCTCTTCGATTGGAATACGAAATCCGGCTTCGTAACAGATGAATTCCTTCAGGACCCCGAATATCGTACGGGCCCGAAGTTCAAGGGCGAAAACGGGAAGCCTTCGACCGTCAACGACTGCAACACCTACGTGAGGAATATGGTCACTCAACTGGGCGCGAAGCTTCCCGACGACGCACAAAAGCTACTTGACGGCGCCGAGAGGTGGGCAACAGAATGCCCAAGAGCGCAAACTCTACAAATCGAGGTCAAAGCAGTCGCATACCTTGATCAGGATGCGCAGGGCAAACCCCGTCAACAAGTCCTGCGCACCGATGCGGCATGCGCCAAGGTTAAAAGGGCTGGTAAATGCAAACCTAAGTTCACGTCGGAAGGAGAGAAACCAATCGGCACTTCTAAGTATGAAATTGCCGTCAATCCAGAGTACAAGGAACTTTCACCCGACGATCTCAGCCTCGATTCCTTCAAGGATATGGTACCTATCAAGCCAGGGATGCCCACATCAGTGGAAACGACGTCTTTCATGACAAGAGCAGGATCAGTATTGAAAACGTTGAGTGCTATCAGTAAGGCAGATCTAGTAGCCTTGGGCGGTGCCGCCGCCGCCGTGGTTGGAGCTGCCTTTGTCATCCTGGATTTCATCAACCATGATTGGGTTGGGGGAGCAGTCGGCGCAGTGGGGCTTGCTGCGGGTCTTGCCGTAGGCTTTCTTGTGGCTGGTCCCTTGGGGTGGGTCATTGGTGGAGCTATTGCTGCCCTCTTTGCCATTCTTCCTGGTTTGTTTAAGGATCAGCACCCACCAGCCAAAATCACAGATGTCCAAGGAATCCTCCAATGGACAATGTTCGGCGATGCCACCCACACAGGCAACGAGCAGTGCCAAAAGGGCACGGCCGATGTTCCAGGGAATCCCAACTGTCAGGCGCTTTACGGACCCGGCACGATAGCTACCGTTCTTGGAATGAACAATTTTGATACCATTGTGTTCCAGATACAATTCAACCTCGGCTACCCGATGACAATCCCGGACATGGCAAAAAATTTCTACGTGATCGACCCCAATAAAAAGGGAGATGGCGATGACAAGATTGCAACCATTAAATGTAATAATAAGAAAGGAACCCCTGCTGGCAAAGCTGGTATAGTTGGCGGTGACAACCCGACCTTATGTAACCATCCCACATTCACCATCAACAGGTACGTCTCGAATCAAGAACTTCTCCCTTTATAACGAATAGCGACTCCCCTCTGAAGAAACTCCGATCCAAATCGTACTGACATGGTTGAACTCTATCAGAAAACTTATCAGCCTCCCTACCCTCAAGGTGACCGCCGACTCAATCTACAACCGCATCATCCCAGCCCCCAACGGCGACTGCAAACTTATTGCCTACCCAGGTACCTCAGACTACCCGACCTACAAAGTCTCCGTCTCCGGCCTCCCCTGCGCTATCGCCTGCGGCCTCACCGCCGCCATCAACGTCAAAGGTGTCGCCGTGCCCGTCCAAGGCGACACCAACGGTCAAACCCCACAAACCGGCTCCAACCCCTCGAGCTCGACCTCCAACGAAGGCGGCGCCTTCGTAGCCCCGCCGCCCGCCGCTCCTTTCGCCCCTCTCGACCCCAAGAACTACATCTGCCTCTCCTACAGCGGCGCCTCCCTCTGCTTGCCCCCAGGCACGTACCAAAAGCAATCAGGCCAGGGCTTCGAGATCAAAAAAGTCGACACGTTGACCGTGCCCGGCAACGGGTACGACCTCACCGCGCACTGGGAGCACGCTCCGATCCCGCGCTCCCCACGACCGCAGGGCTACACCAACGACAAATACACTGCGAACCAATCGCCGCCCTCCAAAGGCGCCTTCTCAGGCTTCGCGGCCAACATGCAAGCCATCGACACGAACCTCGACGGTCAAGCCACCGTGATCCTCAGCGGGCCGTCCACGGGCCCGGATGCCATCTGCTGTTTCTTCGCCGGTACGCAGTACGGTGGCAACGTCATCTGTCTCGGGGTCGGGGGTGGGCCGCTACCGTCGCAGTGGCAGGATCAGGCGCAGAGTCTGCAGTGCTACAATGGAGGGCAGGCCCGGTTGTTTGGGAAGGAGTATGGGGATGCCGGGGAGTCGCCGGGGATCTCGAAGGTGGCCGATTTGGCGAACCAGCCGTACGGAAATGGGAATTTCGCCAAGGCGGTCAAGGCGGTGTGGATCGAGAAGGGGCAGTAGTAAAAAAATTATATACGGATCCGGCGGGTTTCAAACCATGTACAACGTTTGGGAGACGAAAAGTTTTTTTTTTTTGGGAATGGGACTCTTCGCACACCCCATTTGGCTTGCATGCACACCCCCTATCAAGAGCAGCATTTCTCGTACACCCCGTTCACCTAGTCATACACCCCTTGTCAACTACACATACCACCCCCCCACCCCCCCAAAATCCGGTCAGATCTCGTTTGCCGAGCCAATCAGATCATCGCATTCCCATGCGTATTTGCGTAGGTACATACCAGAACAGCACCACCACCACCGCCACCAAGGGCCAGCACGGGATCAACCTGTACGTGGTGCTGGCTACGAACCTCCTAAAAGCCCCCCCCTAGGAGAACCAATAATCCCCGGAAGTCGACGCATATATTAATATATACGCGTTCAATAAAATGATTTTGTCCCCCCTATTATACAGGTTATAAGAGGAGGAATAGATTTATTTACAGCTTCATTTATCGATATTCGATATACTCTTCGATTATATCGACCCGAGATTTCCTCGACGAGCTCTCGAGGGCTATTAGCACGAGAGAATAAGAGCAAAGGATAATTATTATAAAGCGTACGCCCTTTTTATTCAGAGATATAATAGGAAATAATATTTTCCTCACTAAACCCTTGCGTCTGATTCGCTGTCCTTACGATAAACGTATATAAGGAGGATTATCGATAAGAGAAAGAGACCCCGATATTACAGATTGATAAAGGGTAATAAATGTCGATATACGGCAAACGCAGAATAAAAGGGAAAGTCCTCCTAATTATACAGATATACAGATTAAGCCGTTGCTTATACTTTTATCAATCAGACTTATATAGATACTCAACCCTATATAGCCCTGTACGGGGCTAAACCACGCCCTCGAGGGGGCCTGGGGGAGTAGGAAACACGCACATACACACACACCACCGCCACCAAGAAACGGCCAATTTCGGCCCCATCAGCAGCAAGCATTGCCACTTCAGCTCAGCAAGCCATCCTCAGTCCCCCTTACACCTAGCCAAATAGAAACATCAAGAAACCGACCGAACAAGCCGACGTCGTTTTCGGAACAATCTTCAATTGCTGCCACAAGGGGGAAAAGCGCAACATTAGAAGAGCGGGGGGGCTAGAGAACTGGCAACAAACCGCCCAAGCTAAGACCATTCGCTAGGCAGCACAAGGGGAGGTGGAGCAGGAAGTGGTATGAG
>JAABUQ010003522.1_pt1 | contig 28556 bp, 24 predicted proteins | sample 5560001 | NCBI WGS metagenome assembly JAABUQ01 (sample SAMN10711888, study PRJNA513371) | rock metagenome | isolation source: Antarctica rocks | place: Antarctica: Victoria Land, Finger Mt nord | collected 2015-12-18 | reverse complement strand
GGGCGAACCCACCGGGTAGTAGCACGCGAACTGGTGGCCGGGGGTGCCGTGCTCCTCGAGGGGCGGCTCCTCGGTGCGGCACCGGTCCTGGGCGTAGGCGCAGCGAGGAGCGAACTTGCACCCGAGGGGTGGCTTGACCAGGTCCGGCGGCCGCCCGCCGATGGCTTCCAGACGGGTGTGGCTGGGCTGCTCGAGCTTGGGGATCGACTTGAGCAGCGCCTCGGTGTAGGGGTGGGACATGTTCCGGAACAGAGTTCCGGTGGGTGCCTTCTCCACGATGGCGCCGGCGTACATGACGGCGATGTCGTCGGCCCGGCCGGCCACCACGCCGAGGTCGTGGGTGACCAGGATCATGGCCATGAACCGCTCGCGCTGCTGCTCTTGGAGCAAGTCGAGGATCTGGGCCTGGACGGTGACGTCGAGGGCGGTGGTGGGCTCGTCAGCGAACAGCATCTTGGGACCGCAGGCCAAGGCGATGGCGATCATGACCCGCTGGCGCATGCCGCCCGACATCTGGTGCGGGTACTCCTTGAGGCGCCGCTCGGCCTCGGGGATGCCCACCGACTTGAGCAGGGCCAGCGCCGTCTCGTCGGCGAACTCGTTGCTGACATCGAGGTGCTGGTGGATCGACTCGGTGATCTGCTTGCCGATCCGCATCACCGGGTTGAGGGCGGTCATCGGGTCCTGGAAGACCATCGACATCTTGGCCCCCCAGAACTCGCGCATCTCCGAGGCTTTGGCTTCGCCGATGTCCTGACCCTCGAAGGAGATGCTGCCGTGCCGGGTGGCGTTGTTGGGCAGCAAGCCCATGATCGACCGGGCCAGGACCGACTTGCCCGAACCGGACTCGCCCACGATGCCGAGCGTCTGACCTCGCTTCAGATCGAGCGACACCCCCCGCACGGCGTGCACGGTCCCCCGGTCGGAGCTGAAGTTCGTGCTGATGTCGGAGACCCGCAACAGCGGCCCCTCGGCCCCATCGTCGCCGCGGTGGGGGGCAGACAGTCTCTTGCTCATGGAAGCACCTTCCGGTTGCTCATAGGCCGGTTGGTCACAGGCCCGTTGGTCATTGACCGGTTAATCACAGGGCGCTCTCCCGGGCGTCGAAGTGCTCTCGGATCACATCGCCGAGGTAGTTCAAGGAGAGCACGGTGAGAAAGATCATGATCGACGGGATGAACACGATGTGGGGTGCCTCGGACAACAAGTTGCGCCCGTCGGCGATCATGTTCCCCCAGGAAGGCGTGGGCGGGGGAGTGCCCACCCCGAGGATCGAGAGCCCGGCTTCGGTGACCATGGCGATCCCGACGCCGAGCAGGGCCAGGGCCAGCATGGCCGGCAGCACGTTGGGCAGCACCTCGCGGAAGATGATCCGGAAGTTGCCCGCCCCCTGGGCCTTGGCCGCCATCACGAACTCGCGCTGGCTCCAGGTGAGGGTGCTGGTGCGGGTGATGCGAGCGAGGATGGGGATCGACACGATGGCGATGGCGGTGATGAGCGTCACCTTGGGGGTGAAATCGATCGGCCCGAAGCTGGTGCCCTTCAGGAAGGCCGCGAGGACGAGAGCCAGCACCAGCTGGGGAAAGGCCAACAGGATGTCGAAGGTGGCCGTGAGGGCGGTGTCGATGCGGCCCCGGAAGTAGCCGGCGATGAGGCCCACCATGCCACCGATCACGAACCCGATGCCCACCGAGAAGAAGCTGATCTCCAGCGACGCCCTGCCCCCGTAGATCGAGCGCGACAGCAGGTCTCGGCCCAAGGCGTCACCCCCGAGCACATGACCCGAGACGCTGAGCGGGCCCTTCCGGGAGATGGCGGCCAGCGGGTTGAGCGGATCGGCCAGACCGGGGATCACCGAGGCGAAGATGGCGCCGAGGATCACGATGGCCAGCCACACGATGCACAGCCAGGCGCCGACGCCGAAACCGGCCCGGCCCACCGTGTCGTCCTCGGCGATGCCGGCGGCGGCGGGGGCGCCGACGGCGACGGCAGGGTTGAGTCCGATGTCGGTCACGTCAGGCCCTCCTGGTCCGGATGCGGGGATCGAGCACGGTGTAGAGGAAGTCGAGCAGGAAGTTCACGAGCACGAAGACCAGGGCCACGATCACCACCGCGCTCTGCAGCGCCAGGTACTGGCGGGTGAGGATGGCTTCGGCGATCATCAGCCCCAGGCCCGGCAGGGAAAAGATCTGCTCGATCACGATGGAGCCACCGATCAGCGCGCCCACGTTGAGGCCCGCCACCGTGAGCAGGGTGAGGCTGGAGGGCCGCAGGGCGTGGCGCCACAGCACCCGGGAGTTGGAGATGCCCTTGGCCTTGGCCATGAGGATGAAGTCCTCTTGCAGGGTGGCCATCATGTCGGTGCGCAACAGGCGCATGTAGATGGCGATCTGGCCCACGGCCAAGCTCACCGACGGCAGCACCATGGACTTGAAGTGGCGCACCGGGTCGGCGGTGAATCGCACGTACCCGCTCGAGGGTAACAAGTGGGCCTTCACCCCGATGAAGTAGGCCAGGAACAACCCGAGGGCGAAGGACGGGAAGGCGATGGAGGCGAAGGCCACCGTGTTGACCGCTTTGTCCATGCCGCTGTTGGCGCGGTAGGCGGTGAGAATGCCCACGGGGATGGCGACCAGCAGCGAGAGGATCTGGGCGTAGACCATGAGCTGCAACGACACCGGGAGGGCCGCCTTGAGCCGGTCGGAGACGGGTTGGCTGCCGCCGCCTTGATTGTAGTAATTGCCGAAGTTGCCCTTGATGGCCCCGCTGGCCCAGCTCGCGTACCGGGCCGGCAGCGACTTGCTCAGGCCGAGCTCCTTGCGCAACGGCTTGAGCGGGTTGTCCACCTGGTCCTTCGGGCACGGCACCTCTTTGCCGTTGAGGGTGACGACCGGATCCTCGTTGTCGCCGGTGCCCTGGATCACGTTCTTACCGTTCTTCTGCACGGGCGACGACGGGGTGCCGTCGGCGTTGTTCGCTTTGCAGGTGGTGGTGGCGAAGGGCTGCATGACTCGGGCCGGGTCGCCGGGTAAGAGGGCGACCAGGATCGACGTGAGCAGCGTGACCACGAAGACCACGACGATCAGCTGGGCGATCTTGCGGATCACGAGACCCATGACGAGCTCCTGTCGTGTGCAGCGCGAGAGGCGTGTCCGGCGCGGGAAGCGACCGTGAGGCTCACTTGCTGAGCCACAGCCCGGTCACCTGGTGACCGAGGACGAGGGCCGGCCACGGCTTGTCGCCGTTGGGCAGGTTGGGGCCGAAGACGTCGTGGACCTTGGGGTTGAAGCCCACCGCCCAGCTCACGTACCACGCCCACTGCGACCATCCCTGCTGAGCCATGCGCCGGTTGAGGCCCTGGTAGATCTGCTGGCGCTTGGCCGGGTCGGTCTCCGAGCGCCCGCTGTCGAGCGCCTTGTCGACCTCGGGATCACAGAACCGGCTGAAGTTCACCGGGTTGGCGCCCGACGGTGGCGTGTACCCGGCCGGCGGGGTGCCGTTGCAGTACCACCACACGAAGTTGATGTCGGGGTCACCACCGGGGTAGTTGCGGAAGGCCATGAGGTCGAAGTCGCCGCTGATGGCCCGTTGGATGAGCTGGACCTGCTCAATGGGGTCGAGCTTGATGTCGACACCGAGCTTCCTGCCGTTGGCCTGCAGGAGCTGGCCGGCCTGGATGACGAAGGGGTCGGGCGTGAGCTCCAGGGTGACCGAGACCTTGCCGTTGGGCCACGCCTGCTTGCCTTCCGGCGAGTCGAGGTAGTCCTTCAGGAGCTGCTTGGCCTTGTCCAGGTTGTACTTGGGCCAGCCCGGGTCCTTGAGGTAGGCGATGCTGCCGGGGGCGAAAGGACCATCGGCGACGGTCTCGGCGCTTCGGTTGAGGATGGTGTTGAGATCGTCGCGGTTAACGCCGTACTGCAGGGCTTGGCGGATGCGCAGGTCGTTGAACGGCGGCTTGGAGTCGTTGAGCTGCACGAAGACCACTTCGGTGAACTTCTCGGACTTGATGTAGTTGGCCTGGCCCGACGTGCGGAAGTCCTCGAGGGCCTTGAGGTCGTCAGCACCACTGGTGTGCATCATCTGGATCTCACCCGACTGCAGCGCGTTGCGCTTCTGGGTGGACTCCGGGAAGGGGCGGTACTCGAGGGTGTCGAGGTACGGGAAGGGCTTGCCGTCGGGCGCCTTCTGCCAGTAGTTCGGGTTGCGGACCAACGTGACCTTCTCATACGGCGACCAATCCGAGGGCTGGCCGTGGGTCTTGAGAGCGCAGGGTGGGAGCGGCTCGTCGGCGGCGCGGGAGTCCTTGCCCGGCGCGGTGGACGGGCAGCCCCCTTGGGGGACGGTCTTGAGGACTGTCTTCAACATGAATGGGCCGGTGCCGATGGGGGTGGTGTTGCACTGCTTGTTCTCCAACTGGGACTCGGCCATCATCCCCACCCGCCCGCTGGAGTACAGGTACGCGTCGAGCGCCACCCAGGGTCGGCTCGTGCTGATGGTCACCGTGTACTTGTCGGTCACCTTGATCTCGGAGATGTCCTTGAGGACGAAGAGGAACAGCAGGGCCTTGATGGTCTTGTTCTTGCCCTGACCCTTGTAGGTGTCCAGGTTGTCTTTCACCACCTGGGCGTCGAGGTCGCTGCCGTCGGTGAACTTCACGCCCTTGCGGACCTTTATCGTCCAGGTCTTGTAGTCGGCGCTGTGGTCGACCGCTTCGGCCAGGTAGGGCGCGTACACCAGCTTGCCGGACGGGTCGATGGCCGGCCGGGTGAGGGTGTCGTACAGCGCCATGGCCTTCTGGATGCCGGCGATGTCGAGGGTGGCCTGGGCCAGGCACAGGTCCGTGGTCTCCGATTCCAGGCCATAGATCACCTTGCCGCCTCGTCGCGGCTTCTCGTTGGGGCTGGGGTAGCCAGACGCCTTGGCCAGCTCCGTGCCGGTGCCGCACGCCGCCGCGACCAAGCCAAGGACGGCCATGATGGCGACCGCGCCCAAGATCATCCGAGTGTGGCGAACCGTTCCCCTGCGTGCCATCGATTCCTCCGCGTTCGGCGACCGCTCGAGGCGTGATCGTCGTCGGTCGTCTGGTTGTGGCGCCGACCACAGTGGTCGACGGGCCGTGGCGGCCAAGCGGCGGCAATCTATAACCAAACCGGCCAACTGTGTGCAATGTCACACTGACCGCTGATCCCCGCGGGGTCGGCGCCGGCCCGGTGCGGCGGCGCCGTTGGGTGGCTAGCGCTTCCGGCAGAGGGTGAGGCCGTCAGCCACGGGCAACAGGACGGTCTCGGTTCGGGTGTCGGCGGCCACCTTGTCGTTGAAGGCGCGAATGGCGGTGAGGTCGTCACCGTCAGCTTCGGGATCGATCACTTGACCGCCCCAGAGGGTGTTGTCGACCATGAGGAGGCCTCCGGGGCGCAGGCGGGGGACGAGCGCCTCGTAGTAGGCGGCGTAGCCGGCCTTGTCGGCGTCGATGAAGGCCAGGTCGATGACGGGGTCGGTGGAAAGGGTTTCCAGCGTGTCGAGGGCCGGCGCGATGCGCAGGTCGATGCGGTCGGCTACGCCGGCCTCTTCCCAGTAGCGCCGGCCCACCGACGTCCACTCCTCGCTCACGTCACAACAGAGCAGGTGGCCGCCCTCGGCCAAGCCGCGGGCGATGCACAACGCCGAGTAGCCGGTGAAGGTGCCCACTTCCACCGCGTTGATGGCACCTACCAGCCGCGTGACCAAGGTGAGCAACGCGCCCTGCTCGGGAGCGATCTGCATCCCCGCTACTGCGCCGAGGGCTTGGGTCTCCTGAATCAGGCGTTGTTGGATCTCGTCAGGGCCGTCACCGTGCTCGAGCACGTACTGGTGCAGCTCGGGGGTGAGGAGGAAGGACTTCGGCGACATGGGGCTCCTTGAAAGGGCTGGGCGGAGGCTGGACAAGCTCAGCCGGACGGTATCCGGCGACGATCAGACAGGCTGCTGGTCGATCAGACCGCTCAGAGACCCGGCCCAGGAGTCATCGATTCGCTGAATCGCCCCGATCCTGGTCGGATCCTTGCTCCACCTGGCGAGGTCCGTGGCCCACTGGAACCTGAACGTCCAACGGCCGGTCACCGAGAACATGCACGCGGCCACGACGTCGAACGCGCCGAAGGTGTACTTGCGTCCAGCTCCCGAGTCCCGCGTCTTCTGCGTCTCGACCTTGGCGACACCGTCCCTGTAGGTCTCGCGGAGGGCGTTCTTGCACTCGATCGTGAGGTCGCGGTCGTCGTGTGTGCGGATGCGGAAGTCGGGCCTTCCGTCCTCGTCGATCGGCTCGTGCCAGGCCACTGCCGGGTCGCCGGCCAGCAGCTTGTCGAGGTGGTGTTCGGCGACGCTTCCGCGAACGGCGACGCCAAGGCGGAAGTTGGCTTCGACGATGTCGAGGATGGTGGCGGCATCCACGCCGAACAAGCGCTCGAGCTCGTGGCGGTCGACGCTGCCAGCGGTGAATCGTTCGGCAAGGCTCAGCCGCAAGCCGGTGTCGAGCCCAAGGCTGGTCGCCAGCGCTTCAAAACGTGCGTAGTCGAGGAACCGGTCCGGCCTCAAGCCGACCATCGACTCGAGCCCTTCCCAGCTGGGTCCCTGATCGGTCCGAGGCTTCGACTTCTCCTTCGCCCACGCGGACCAACCGGCGCCGGCGACCGAGCCCGCTTGGTCATCCCTGTAGTACCCGGAGATCCCCATCGGGAGCTCGGCGTAGCCGAGGGGGTCGAGACCGACGATGAGATCGTGCTCCGGGTCAACGGCGAGGACGAGCGTGACGTCGACCCCTGCGGGGTCATGGCCCAGCGGGTTCGCCCCCTGACGCACGCGGGTGGGATCACCGAAACGGATCTGGAACCGGTGCTCGGCCTCCGGCCGGTTCTTGATGAGGCGGCGGGTGGTGGTGAAGGGGTAGAGGAGCAGGCCGTAGCGGTGGCCGTCACCGTCCTTGGCGCCCAGGAAGATCGGGGCCACCTTCTGATCTGGGAACGAGCACGATACGACGCGACCTCCGCTGGCTTCTACTGCTCGGGTGAGCACGTCGATCACCGGAGTTCGTGACGCCGAGATCCGATAGAACTTGGGGACGTAGCTGCGCCCCGCCAGTTCCGTCACGTCACGAGTGTTCCCGTCCGAGCCATGAGGCTCAACACAAGGCGGCGACGCGCCGGGCGACCTTCTCGGCCAGCAAGGGCGGGACGGAGTTGCCGAGCTGGGCCTGAACCGAGGCTCGTCGCCCGACGAAGGTGAACTCGTCGGCGAAGGTGAAAAGGCGACGGAGCTCGGGTGCCCGCAGGCGGCGGTTGTCCCAGTGGAAGGGCCCGACGTTGGGACCGGGCTGCGCCTGGATGGTCGGCGAGGGCTTGTGTGGGTCGAGCTTGAGCAGGAAGGACCAGTAGCGCGACCGCCACTCGAAGATCGGAACAGGATGGCCCCGTTCCTTGGTGAAGTAGAGGTAGTTCCCACCGGGAGGGATCTCCGGGAGCAGGTGGCCCCAGCGTCCTCGGACGACCTCCTCGAGCTCGGGTTCGGTGATCAGGCCCGCGAGCGCCTCACCGGTGGTCACGTGGGGAAGAGGGCCGCCCTTAGTGTTGCGACGCTCCCAGCGGCCGTGGTGCGTGGGCTCAGGCAGGTCGGGCAGCGTGTCGCCTTTGCGGCAGCCCACGATGAACAAGCGGGGCCTCGCCTGCGGCACGCCGTGGTCGGCGGAGTTGAGCACCTTCCAGCCGAACGTGTAGCCGGCGACTTCTATCTCATGCAACAGTCGGGTGAAGGCGGGCCTGCTGGCCTTGTTGTGGAAGGTCAACGCGTAGACGTTCTCCAGGATGAAGTAGCGGGGCCTCGCCTCGGCGAGAACGCGCGTGTAGGCCTGCAAGAGGCTGGCCGCGGGGTCGATGGCCTCTCGCTTCCAGTCGAGCCAGAAGCCCGACTTCGAGAAGGCCACGCACGGCGGCCCGCCGACGAGCAGGTCTGGCCGGTCGCGGCCCCTCAGTCCGCCGGCTCGCAGGATCTCCCGCGTGGTGACCCCTCGATCAGACCCGGCCGCCAGCGAGTACAGGTCGGCTCTCAGGACTTCCCGCAAGCCGGGGAAGTAAGAAGGCGCGTTCTTCTCCATCGTGTCGGCTGCGTCGTGGTCCCACTCGACGGCGGACACGGTGGAGAACCCGGCCGCCTCGATGCCGAGGTCGAGCCCGCCGGCTCCGGAGAACAGGGAGATCGCGGACCCGACCGGCACCCCAGCATTCTGCACGGCCGGTCCGCTCCCGGCGCGCACCCCCGCACCGGCGAGAAGGTTTAGCTGGATGCCTGCACGCCGATGGTGGTCGGGGAGAGCTCTTGCCATGGACCGATTAGACCCGGAGGGTGTGACAAGAACGTCTGGTAGGCGCCTTCGGACGGTCAACCTCAGTGGTGGGCACATCGTCCCGTACCCGGAACCGTCTGGCGCGGCGGCGACCAAGTTCGGCAAGGCCAACCGCAGGACCGACACCAAGCCCGAGGTCCGTATCCGGTCGGCGCTGCACCGCCGAGGCCTCAGGTTCAGGAAGGGTCAACTGTTGCGGAGCGGAGACTTGACCGTACGGCCGGACATCGTCTTCACCCGCTGGAAGGTCGCCGTCTTCGTCGATGGCTGCTTCTGGCATGGGTGCCGTGAACACCAGCGCGTTCCCCAGCGCAACCGCGACTACTGGGCACCCAAGCTTCAGTCCAACCTCGACCGTGACCGCCGAGTGGATGCGACGCTCACCGGGAGCGGCTGGCAGATCGTGCGGCTCTGGGAGCACGAAGAGGTGGAAGCAGCTGCCGAGCGTGTTGCGGTCGCGCTCGATAGACGACGGGCAGAGCGTCGTCTCCGACGGCCATGAGCATCACGTTGCGGTCGCGCTCGACGGACCGCCTGCCCTCACTGCGGTCGTGGGGCCGAGAGCGCGGCCGGTTGTTGAGGCTTGTGCGCAGGAGCGCAACCCATCCCGGTTTGCGCACAGCCCTCAGCGCCCGGCGCGACGCCGCAGCACCCGGCGAGACCTTCAGCGCCCGGCGAGCGCCGTAGCGCCCGGCGAGACCTTCACCGCCCGGCGAGCGCCGTAGCGCCCGGCCGCTTGCTCCATGGGCCGGGGTCCACGAAGCTCATCGTTCTCCTCGGAAAGGCAGCCATGAGCGATCGTGTGAGCATCTCGGTGGACGGCGGCGTGGCCGACGTGCAACTGAACCGGCCCGACAAGTTGAACGCCATCGACGCCGCCATGTTCCAGGCCCTGGCCGACGCCGGCGACGCGCTGGCCGGTGATCCGTCGGTCCGGGTGGTGGTGCTCTCCGGGAAGGGGAGAGCCTTCTGCGCCGGTCTCGACGTGGCCAGCTTCTTCGGGGTTGCCCCTTCCGGGGGCGGCGCCGCCAGGTCGGGTGGTGGTTCGTCGGCGGCTTCTTCGCCACCGCCGGAAGGCGGATCGGTCGGCTTCAGCGAGATCGGTGATCGCCTCCCCGGGCGGATCACCAACCTGGCTCAGCAAGCGGTCTACGCCTGGACGGAGCTGGCCGTTCCCGTCATCGCAGCGGTGCACGGCGTGGCCTTCGGCGGCGGCGCTCAGCTCGCTCTCGGCGCCGACATCCGGTTCATGGCGCCCGACGCTCGCCTGGCCGTCATGGAGGTGCGCTGGGGCCTACTGCCCGACATGACGGGGTGCCAGATGCTGCCCCGCCTGGTGGGCATCGACGTGGCCAAGGAGTTGGTGTTCACCGGCCGGGAGGTCCGGGGTGGCGAAGCCCACGACCTGGGCCTCGCCACCCACGTGACGGCCAAGCCGCGCGACGACGCCTTGATGCTCGCCCGGACCATCGCGGCCAAGAACCCGAAGGCCATCCGGGGGGCCAAGGCGCTGCTCAACGCGGCCGGGACCCGACCCCTGGCCGAGTCGTTCCTCGAGGAGACGCGCCTCATGGCCGGGGTGCTCGGAAGCCCCAACCAGATGGAAGCGGTCGCCGCCGAGATGGAGGGCCGCGCCCCCGTGTTCGCCGACGAGGCCGGGTAGGCGCCACCGGCCCGATTCTCGAGAAGTCGGTACCGAATGCGACCGTGACGGTCGGATTCGGTACCGACATCGGACAACTCTTGACGCTGAATTGACGCGCTGAGCCTTCCGGCCGTGACGGGCGGCAAGTTCACTGGCGGTGTGGCCGTCACGGACAACCCGGCTCCCGTCAAGCTCGGCAACGAGCGCACGGTAGAGCCACCGCGACCGCTGCCTCCCGCGTCTCGCCGGGTGCTGCCCGAGACCCGCGCCTACCGGTTGAAGCGGCTCCAGTACGCCCGCAGCCTCCGACCCGACGAGCTGCGGGGCCTGCACGTCGCCGTCGATCAACGTCACGCTCATGATCTCGCCCTCGAGTGGCAACACCTCGGCCTCAGCCGGTTCCCGCTCGAGCTGGTCGACTGCCCGGATCGGCGGATCGAGCGGGCCGTGCTCGAGGTGGTGGCCGAAGACGTGGACGACGGCCACACCGAGGTGAGCCTGCTCATCCCGCGGCGGCGGTACCGGTCGACGTGGCACCGGTTCCTGCACGACCACACCGCCGAGTCGATCGCCAAGGCCGTGGCCGACCTGCCCCACGCCAACGTGACCTTTGTGCCGTACCACCTCGGCCTCAACGACCCGAGTCTCTTGCACGACCCGAGTCTCTTGAACGACCCGAGCTTCCGCAACGACTCGAGCGGCCAGAACGACCGAACGACCCGAGCCTTACGCTGAACGGGTGACTGACCGCGGCACCCTGCGCGTCTACCTGGGCGCCGCGCCCGGTGTTGGCAAGACCTTCGCCATGCTGGCCGAGGGACACCGGCGCAGGGCGCGTGGCACCGACGTGGTGATCGCCGTCGCGGATGCCCATGGGCGGCTTCGGACCGCCGAGCAGATCGAGGGGCTCGAACAGGTCCCGCCCCTGCCGCCCGGTGAAGGTAGAGACGGCGGCGACGTCGACGTGGCCGCCGTGCTGGCGCGCCGTCCTGCGGTGGCGCTGGTCGACGAGCTGGAGCGGTCCAACCGGTCAGGGGCGCCCAACCGGAAGCGGTGGCAGGACGTGGAGATGCTGCTCGCCGCCGGGATCGACGTGATCACCACCGTCAACGTCGAGCACCTCGAGTCCCTGTACGACGTGGTCGAGCGCATCACCGGCGTGACCCAACCCGAGACCGTTCCCGACGTGGTGGTTCGAGCCGCCGACCAGGTGGAGATCGTCGACATGGCGCCGGAAGCTCTCCGGCGCCGCCTGGCCCACGGAAACGTCTACCCGGCCGATCAGGTGGACACTGCCCGGGCCCACGCCTTCGGCCTCGGCACGCTCACCGCGCTGCGGGAGCTGGCGCTCATGTGGCTGGCCGGCACGGTCGACGACTCACTCCAGGCCTACTTGCTCGACCACGGGATCGCCGAGGCATGGGAGACGCGAGAGCGGGTGGTGGTCGCGGTCACCGGAGCGCCCACCAGCGAGCGGCTGATCCGGCGGGCGGCGCGGATGGCGGCTCGCGCCCATGGTGAGCTGATCGTCGTCCATGTGCGAGGCGGTAGGGATGAGGGCCCCGACGCGGCGATCGCCAGCGAGCGGAACCGCCAGCTCGTCCTCGATCTGGGCGGGACATATCACGAGGTGAATGGGAGCGACGTGGGGATGGCGGTGAGCCAGTTCGCCCGGGCCGAGAAGGCGACACAAGTGGTCCTCGGGGCCACCGGCCGATCCCGTTGGGCCGAGCTCCTCAGTCGCTCGGTCACCGCATCGGTGCTCAACGAGCTGCATGACATCGACGTGCACGTGATGCGTCACCGGGAGGGGAGCACGGGGCCGCTCCTGGGTCGGGGTGGACGCCGGCGGTCACTGCCGGCCCGCCGCCAGCGAGCCGGCTGGGCCATCGCCGCCCTCGGCCTGCCGGCGCTCACCTTGATTCTCACCCACGCCCGCTCCCACATCGACCTCTCCGGAGACCTGCTCGTCTTTCTCCTGCTCGTCGTGGCCGCGGCAACCGCGGGTGGTGCGGGTCCTGCCATCGTGGCCGCCGCCGGCGGGGCCCTGGCTGTCAACTGGTACTTCACGCCGCCGCTGCACACCTACCGGATCGACAAAGGCGAGAACGTGCTCGCCCTGGTGGCCTTTCTCGTGGTCGGCGCCGTGGTGGCGCTGCTCGTCACGCGGTCCGCTCGCCAGCGAGCCGACGCCGAACGGGCCCGAGCCGAGGCCGGGGCCCTGGCCCGACTGGCGGCCGAGGTGGTGGTGGACGACGACCCGCTCCCGTTGCTGCTCGACCGGCTGTGTGAGACCCTCGGTCTCGACTGGGCCGAGGTCGAGACCGAGGACGACGGCGGTGCCTGGCGCCCCGTCGCCGCCGTGGGTGATCCGGAGCGGGGCGGTCACGTTCGCACCACGATCGTCGGCCCCGGGACGCGGCTGGTGCTGCGGGGGCCCACTCCGGCCGCCGAGGACCAACGGGTGCTGCGCGCCTTCGCGGTCCAGCTCGGGGCCGCCCTCGAACGCCGCCGGTTGCGCGCCGAAGCGGATGCGGCGGCGGTGCTAGCCCAAGGTGATGCGCTGCGCACGGCCTTGTTGCGAGCTGTCTCCCATGACCTGCGCACGCCGCTGGCGTCGATCAAGGCTGCCGTCACCAGCCTGCTGCAGGACGACATCGACTGGCCCGCGTACGCCACCAGCGACTTCCTGCACACCATCAACGAGGAATCCGATCGCCTCGACGGCCTGGTCGCCAACCTGCTCGACATGACCCGGTTGCAGACGGGTGCGTTGCAGGTGGCGGATGAGCGGGTGGGTTGGGCCGAAGTCGTGTCGGCCGCGGTCGCCAGCCTCTCGGGCCCTGTCGACGCCTTGGCCGTACGGGTGGCCGAGGACCTGCCCGACCTGTTGGCTGATCCTGGTCTGCTCGAGCGGGCCGTGGCCAACGTGTTGGCCAACGCCCTGCGGTACGCGCCGGCCGGGTCTCGCGTGCGGGTCGAGGCCGGGACGGTCGGAGGCGAGGTCCACCTCCGGGTCGTCGATCAAGGTCCGGGGATCGAGGCCCGTGACCGGGCTCGGCTCTTCGATCCCTTCCAGCGGGCCGGGGATCAGAAGGGGATGGGGGTGGGGCTGGGCCTGGCCGTGGCGCGCGGGTTCGTCGAGGCCATGGGCGGGAGCCTCGAGGCCGAAGACACCCCTGGCGGTGGTCTCACGATGGTGATCCGGATGCCGATCGCCGACCGGCTCGTCCAAGTGGATCCCCGCCCCATGGCGGTCCCTTCCTCGGCATGACCCGGGTGCTGGTCGTGGAGGACGACCCCCAGATCCGCCGCACGTTGTCGGCCAGCCTGCAACCGCGGGGCTACGACGTCGACTTGGCGGCCACCGGCGAGGATGCCCTCCGTCGGGCCGTCGAGCAGCCGCCCGACGTGGTGGTGCTCGACCTGGGGTTGCCCGACGTCGACGGGGCCGAGGTGGTCCGCCGGCTGCGGGCGTGGAGCAAGGTGCCGGTGATCGTGCTGTCGGTGCGCGACGCCCAGGGCGACAAAGTAGCGGCGCTCGACGCCGGCGCCGACGACTACGTGACCAAGCCGTTCGGCATGGACGAGCTGCTGGCCCGGCTGCGGGCCGCCGAACGACGCACCGTGCCGGCGCCCGGCCAAGCCACGGTGCGCACGGAGGACTTCGTGATCGACCTCGCCGCCAAGCGGGTGAACCGAACCACCGACGCCGGTCAACGGGCCGAGGTGAGACTCACCCCTACCGAGTGGCACTTGGTGGAGCTGCTGGTGCAACACGAAGGCGAGCTCGTGAGCCAACGGACGTTGCTGCAAGAGGTCTGGGGACCCCAGTACGGGACGGAGAGCAACTACCTGCGGGTGTACATGGCCCAAGTGCGGCGCAAGCTCGAACCGGTGCCCTCTCAGCCTCGGTACTTCTTCACCGAGCCCGGCATGGGGTACCGGTTCGAGCGGGGCGCCGGCCAGGAGGAAGCGACCGGCTCACCGGCGTGACCTCGGTTGCGGGCTTGCCCAAAAAATCTGGGGGTTCTGTGGCGGCAGATACCTGTCCCAGAAACCCCAGAAGATCTGGGGAAGCGGGACCCGCCGCGGCCGGAGCCGCTCCTATGCGGTCCGCGTGGCCGACGCGGAGCTGATCTGGGCGCGGGGGTCGGCGGCGCCACGGCGCTCCCCGTCGTCACCCACCTCGATCAGGTGGGCGTGACCAAAGGCGTGGCGGTAGATGCCGTCGGGATCCTCCTCGACCACATGCACCGGGTGGCCGCGACGGCCGAGGCCCTTGGCCCACGGGCCCGGGGCTTCGGGCTCGAGCTCCACCCGGGCCGAATCCGGGTCGGCCCATGTGTCAAAGCCCCGCCCCGTGCCCGACGACAGGACCCAACGGGGAGCGCCGATCACCGCGCCGGGGTCCTCACCGTGGACCAACAGGCGCGCCAGCAACTGGAGCAGGATCTGCGGCTGGCTGTCGCCGCCCATGGTGCCGATGACGGTGCGGAGGCTGCCGTCGTGGCGAGCGACCAGCGCCGGTGAAAGGGTGTGAGGCGGCCGGCGACCGGGCCCGTACTCGGCGGGATGGCCCGGCTCGAGCGAGAAGCCGATGCCCCGGTTGTGCAAGAGCACGCCCGTGCCGGGCAGGGCCACGTGGCATCCGAACCCCGATGCGTTGGACTGGATGAGGCTCACGCCCATGCCGGTGGCGTCGACCGCGCACAGGTACATGGTTCCGCCCGCCGTCGAGGGCTCGGCGAGTGGGACCCGCCGGCCCGGCTCATAGCGCCCGGCCAGCTCGTTCAAACGACCGGGCGTCATCAGCGACGGGCCCGAGGCATGCTCATGCAACAGCGCCAACCGGTCGTGGGCGGCGAGCCGGGCCGACTCCACCAGCACGTGAGCCCACTCGCCGGTGTCCGGGGCGGGGGCGTCACCCGGGCCCACGCCCAGCCGCTCGGCTAGGGCGCAACCGGTCAAGGTGAGGTATCCCTGGGAGTTGGGCGGGATGGTCCACAAGCGGTGCCGCCAGGCGTCGATCCCGAGGGGCTGCACCCAGTCGGCCTGTGAACGGGCCAGGTCTGAGGCGTCGAACTCGCCGTGGCCGACGGCCAGCAGCGCCCGGCCCGGCTCACCGTCGTAGAAGCCGTCGCGGCCGCGGTCGATCACCGCCGCCAACGTGCGGGCCACGCCCGGGCGGCGCAGGCGCCGGCCGGAGTCGGCGGTGAACGACGTCAGCTCCTCGCAGCCCTCGACCCCATCGAGCAGCGGCAGCATCAACACCAGCAGGGGCGACGGTTCGAACCCCGCCTCGGCCAGCTCCCGCGCCGGGCTCAGCACCTCGGCCCACGGCCGCCGACCGCAGCGGGCGTGCAGCGCCGCCCAGCCGTCGACGCAACCGGGCACCGGCGCGGCTCGCACGTCGCCCCGGAACGGCATCTCGGTGCGGCCCTCACCGCGGAGCCGTTCGGGGTCGGCGCCGCTCCCGGCCCGGCCCGACGCGTTGAGGGCGAACGGTGGCCCCGTGCCCTGGTGCACGAGCGCGAACAGGTCGCCGCCCATGCCGCACATGTGGGGCGTGGTGACGGTGAGCACGGCGTTGGCGGCGATGGTGGCGTCGGCGGCCGAACCGCCGGCGTCGAGCAGGGCCAGGCCGGCGTCGGTGGCCCGAGCGTCCACCGAGCACACCATGGCGCCCTCGCCGGTGGCCGTGGACGGAGGAGCGAGCGGCACAGCCGGACGGTAGCGGTGGGGGCCCCGGTGCGGCGATGGCCGGCGCGACCATGAGGGGCGTGTTGATGCTTCCACCGGCGTTCGAGGCCGAGCTGGTGGACGTAATCGGGTCGCGGCACGTGGTGACCGACCCCGAGATCACCGCCGGCTGGTCCGTGGACTGGACCGGCCGCTTCCGGGGCGACACGCCGGCGGTGGTGCGCCCGGGTTCCACCGCCGAGGTGGCGGGGGTGATCGACGCCTGTCGGCGGGCAGGGATCGCGCTGGTGCCCCAAGGCGGCAACACCGGGCTCGTCGGGGGTTCGGTGCCCCTCGCCGACGAGGTGGTGCTGAGTCTGCGCCGGCTGGACGCCATCACCGACGGGGACCCGATCTCTGGCCAACTGACAGCCGGCGCCGGCGCCACCATCTCAGCGGTGGCCCGCGTGGCGTCGGCCATGGGATGGGCCTACGGCGTGGACTGGGCGGCGCGGGACTCAGCGACCGTCGGCGGGTCCGTGGCCACCAACGCGGGCGGCCTGAGAGTGTTGCGCCACGGTGACACCCGCCGGCAGCTCATGGGCGTGGAGGCGGTGCTCGGCGACGGGTCGACGGTCACCCACCTGGGGGGACTGGTGAAGGACAACACCGGATATGACCTGGCCGGCCTGTTGTGCGGGAGCGAGGGCACGCTGGGCGTGGTGACAGCGGCCCGCTTGGCGCTGGTCACCCCCTTGCCGCAGCGGGTGGTGGCCCTGCTGGCCTTCGACGGCACCGACCCGCTGCTGGCCGCCGTGGGGCTCCTGCGCCGGGAGCTGCCGTCGCTGGCCGCCGCCGAGGTGTTCTTCGGGGACGGGTTGGCGTTGGTCTGTGAGCAGCTCCACCTGCCGGCGCCGCTGGCCGCCCGCCATGAGGCCTACCTGCTGGTGGAAGCGGCATCGACCACCGACCCGTCAACCGAGCTGGCCCTCGCCGTGGAGAGCCTGGCCGGGGTGCGCGACGTCGCCGTGGCCGTCGACCGGGCCCGCGGTGACGCCCTGTGGCGCTACCGGGAAGCTCACACCGAGGTGATCAACGCCATCGGACCGCCCCACAAGCTCGACGTCACGTTGCCGTCGGCTCGGTTGGGTGAGTTCGTGGGCCGGGTGCGCCCGGTGGTGGCCGCCGCCACGCCAGGGCCGGGCGTGCGCACGTGGCTGTTCGGCCACGCCGCCGACGGCAACCTGCACGTGAACGTGACCGGTGTGGAGCCGGGCGACGAACGGGTGGATGACGCCGTCCTCACCCTGGTGGCCGAGCTCGGCGGCAGCATCAGCGCCGAGCACGGCATCGGCACGGCCAAGAAGCGCTGGCTGCACCTCAACCGATCTCCGGCCGAGCTGGCGGCCATGCGGGCGCTGAAGCGAGCCCTCGACCCTGCGGGCATCCTCAACCCCAACGTGCTCTTCGACTGATGTGTTCGCCAGATCTTGTCTCTCGTCTTGTACTCCCTGGTATGAGTCAGTCCGTAGCGTTTCCGGCACGGACTGACTCGCCGATCCGGCACTCCGGTGCTGAGGTCAGGTCCAACGCCCCCGCCGCACCAGCACCTCTTTCAGCAGCGCCGGCCGGTCGGTCATGATGCCGTCCACGCCGAGGTCGCACAGGTCGGCCATCTCGGCGGGGTCGTCGATGGTCCACACGTGCACTTGCACACCGAGCCGGTGGGCGGTGTGCACAAACCGTTCGTCCACCAAGCGCCGCCCCTTCACCTCGGTCGGCACCTGGGCGCAGGGCGCGTTGAGGGTGCCGGCAGGGACGCCGAAGCACGCCGCCCGCAAGCGCGCCGTGCCCCGGGGCCCGAGCGGGGTGCACAAGCGCGGCCCCAGCCGGCTGCGCAGCACGTGGAGGCGGTGATCAGAGAACGAGCCGCAACACACGCGATCGATGGCGCCGGTCTGCTCGATGACGGTGACCAGGGCGTCGAGACACCGGTCGTGCTTGGGGTCGATGTTGACCCGCAGGTCTGGCCAGGTCCCGAGCAGATCGGCCAGCAACGGGATCGGTTCGCGGCCGTCGACCTTGGCTCGTTGCACCTCGCGGTAGGAGAGGTCGGCGATCACGCCGTGGCCATCGGTGACGCGATTCAGTCGATCGTCGTGGAAGGCCAGCAGCACGCCATCGGCGGTCACGTGGGCGTCGGTCTCCACGTAGCGGTACCCGAGCTCGACGGCCCCGGCGAAGGCGGGCATGGTGTTCTCCGGCCAGTCACCGGCGCCGCCCCGATGAGCAAAGGCGAGCACGCCGTCGTGGTCGAGGAAGGGGAACTGGGCGCCCACTGCCGGTAGTAGACCACGACCGTGCCGGACCCCGACGACCCGCTGGCGGGTTTCGTCGACGGTGCCGCTCGCCGGGTCCGCTTCTCGGTCCCTGTGATGCCGGTGACGCCGTTGGCCGAGGTGCCCGAGCTGCTGGCCGGGGCGGCCGAGGTGGACATCACCCCGCCCCCGGGCATGCCCAAGGCCGGCTACTCGGCCAACGCCCGGACGGGCAACGGCTTCCGCACCCGCCTCCGGGCCAGGGTGGTGCACCTGCGGGCCCACCGCTGCTCCGTCGCCTTGGTGCAGTGCGACCTGCTCGGCGGGTCGGCGGTGCTGCAGCACTTGGTGGCCCGCCGAATCGTCTCGTCCACCGACGTGTCCCTCGCCGGGCTCTGGATCGGTGCCACCCACACCCACGCCGGCCCCGGCCAGTTCCTGGGGTCGGACTTCTACAACCGCTTCGCCTCGAACCGGGCCGGCTTCGACCCGGCGTTCACCCAGTTCCTGGTGGATCGCATCGCCTCGGCCGTCGAGCAGGCCGTGGCGGAAAGACGAGCGGCCCGGTTGGCTTTCGGGCGCACCGAGGTGTGGGGCCTCACCCGCAACCGGTCATTCGGAGCCCACGTGGGCAATGCGTCGGTCGAGGACAAGGGCACCGAACCGCACCGCAAGTTCGCGGCGGTCAACCCCTGGCTGCACCTGCTGCGCGTCGACACCGTCGCCGCCGACGGAGGCCTGCGACCGTTGGCTGCGTCCGTCGTCTTCTCGGTGCACGGCACCGGCATCTCCATGCGCACCGACGAGTACAACGCCGACGTGTGGGCCTACCTCACCGGCGAGCTCGTCCACCGCGTCGAGCGCAGTACCGGCGTGCGCCCGGTGGTGGGGGCCATGGAAGGCACGCACGCCGACGTGGCGCCGGCCATCCGTCCCGGCACCGCCGGCTACCTGGAGGCGGCGCGCATAGGGCGGGCCGTGGCCGCCGAAGCGGCCGAGCTCTACGACCGCTTGGAGGGTGAGCTCACTGATCAGGCGGCATTGGCGCCGGGCTGCGCGAGGTGGACTTGGACCGGTCCCGCAGCATCAACGGCATCCACCTTCCCACCCGGGCGGCGGTGGGTGCATCGCTGGTGGCCGGCGCGGCCGAGAACCGCACCCCGGTGATCCATCGCATTGGCCCCTTTCGGGCCGGTGCTCCCAAACGGCGGCCCAGTGCTGAGCACGGCGCCAAGTGGGTGCTTGGATCTCGGTGGCTGCAACCGGTCGTCGTGCCGCGGGACTCCTTCCCCCGCGTGCTGCCGGTGCAAGTGCTGCGGATCGGTGACGTGGCGTTGGTGGGCCTGCCCTTCGAGCTGACGGTGGAGACGGGCCGGCGCATCGAAGCGCAGGTGGCGCAGGCGGTGTCCGGCCACGGGATCGGCCGGGTGGTGGTGTCCCTCGGTGGTCAACGAGTACGCCGGCTACGCCACAACGCCCGAGGAGTACGCCCAGCAGCACAACGAAGGCGGCCACACGCTCTACGGCCCCAACACCCAGCCGTTCCTCGCCGCCCACGCCGCTCGTCTGGCCGCCGAGGTCGCCGTCGGGGGCCACGGATGCGATGCGGTCGCCGATCGACGGTTCGACCTGCGGGCCCGCCGGTTCCTGGCTCGCCCCGACGGCGCCCCCGTGAAGCGGCGGCCGGCCGGCCGGCCCGCGTTCGTGGACGCCACCAGTACCGCCGACGGATACTGGGAGCAGCGGTGATTCGACGTGTCCCCCGGTGACCTCCACTGGCACGAGCCACTGGTGCGGGTGGAGGTCGGCGACGGCGACGGGTGGGGGACGGCGCGGCGCGACGGCCGGGTGGTCGACGACGAGGGATGGGACCTGCAGATCACCTACCCCGGACCGCCCGCCAGGGAGCACGGGCGCAGTGACGGCCACCACTACGCCCTGCTGGTGGAACCCGGCGCTCGGTGCTCCCCGCCGGCACCGGTTCGTGCCGGCCGCCAACGCCGCCCAGCCCGAGGGGGCCTCCGAGCCGTTCGGCTAGTCAGGAGAGAGCGACTCCCCGCTGAGAACGTCGGCTCGAAGCATTGCTCAACTATGTCGCTGATAGATGTCGTAAGCCCGGAGACGGCCGGCCGCGCTGCGGCCTACGGGCTACTGAGGGAGTTCACGCGAACGCCCAGGAAAAACTCGTCGTAGTTGATTCCAGTCGATAGTCCCGTGCTACCCGAAAACCCGGTGATGGTCCCCTGAGCGATGTAGCCGTAGCCCGTGATCCACACGACGGGTCCGCCGCTATCGCCGGGGATCGGTGGGGCACCGGGGATGGTGAACAGCCCATTGAGCGTGGTGCCCAGGTCTCCGAAGTAGGCCGACTGGTCGATTGCGCCGACCTGGCCACATCGCTCCAATCCGAACGATCCCTCGAGGCAGACTCCGTTCCCGACAGACGGACCGGCGTCGGTGGCCAGGACTTCGCGTGTCGCTGATTGCTTCCAGAAGACATTGCTGGTCGAAGTGGGCATCCGCTCGGTGTCGTAGCCGCTGGTATATGCCTGACCGTCGGGCTGGCCCATGAAACGCGAGGGACTGTAGTTCGGGCTGTAGAAGCTGGTGTTGTACCACTTGTAGTTTGGGCCGGTTCCGCCCCTCGTACAGTGCCCGGCAGTGAGCATGTAACGGCTGCCGGATGGGTCGTGGGCGCCGAACCCGCTGGTGCAACCGGTGCCCCGCATTGGGCCTGAACCGAGGACGATCTGATCGCCGCCGTTCCATGGCGGGGTGTCGTTGATCCTGTCGGTTGACTGGGGTGCAGGTGTGGCTGAAAATTCGAACGCATCCATGCCGTACGCTTCTGAGAACGCTCTCTGATACTGCTCGGCGGATGAGCGCTCCGGTATGTACACCTGGACTCGATTAGACTTGTCGTTGATACCCGCACCGTAAATCGGTTCGCCTTTGGACGACCAGGAGCCGAGATCGTTCATCACTTTGGCTTTCACTTGGTGCAGTTGCGAGAGAGGAACGGACGCCAGCGCATAGGTGACGGGCGGGGGAGCAGTGTCTGACGGGTTCGCTGAGTGGATGTAGTTGGCCACGAAGGATTTGATGTCGTCCGCCTTGTTGCTGTCGACAATCTCCACAACGAACGCGGCTTTCCCATCCTGGTTGTACATGCCTCCAAATGCCGTGGGGAACGCCTTTTCGAGCGCTTCGCGCATGGGGCTCATGGCCGCCAACGTGTTGGCCTTGATGAGGTCCTGCGGCGATGGCTGGCCGTCCGCGGGCGAGCCGGCGTCGGCGGGAACCGCTTCCCGCTGGCTGGCGGTGGGCAATGCCGAGGCTCGCACACTCCCTTCGTTGCTCGGCCGTCCTCTCGGGGCAGCGGCTGCGTTCCCGGTGGGACCTGCTGGAGCGATTCCGAGGACGCCAGCGATGGCGGGCGTAGCCCATGCGAGTGGAGAGTGCCTGCGATGTCTTGTCATTGGTGTCCTCACTTACTGGGGTGCTGGCGAGGGGAGGGAGATGTTCGAGCGTGGTGCAGACCTACGAGCTGAGGACCGGCCACCACTTGGCGGCGAACTCCTCCCACGCCTCCCGATAAATCGCGATGATGTGCATGTCGTAGTAGTTGCCGTCAAAGTACATATGGTCTTTCAGGCGACCTTCCTCGACGACCGGAGTCCCGATACTACCAACGATCGACTCGTAGTTGTACGAAGGAAGCTCGCCGTACAGCTTCCGGAATGGCCATGTTCGAAACGCGTAATCAATCATCAAGATAATTCCGACGATCATGTGGCCTCGCCGCGCATCGGCGTTTGCCACGCGCTGAAATGCGACGTAGGCCCATCCGCCTTCGTGCATCGCGTTGTACACGACGACGAGGCCATGCAATGAGCCGGTGGGCCTATCCGTCACGGCAAACTGGGCGAGCGTGCCTTGATAGAGGGCGTCGTTGAACTGCTGCAGGCTTGGCGTAGCACCTCGGAAGCGCCAGCGATAGGACTCCGCCGGATCTAAGGAGGCCCTGTAGAGGGCGGGCACGTCGCCTGGGTCTAGCGGCCGAAGAGCCACGTCGGCCGTGGCGAGGCTCTCCCGGGGCAGAGCCTCGGCAAAGAGTGCGGTGCCATTCGCCGCGCGGACCTGATACCAGTCGAAGGCTTCTGAGAGGGTGGTGATCGAGTCGAGCAGGTTCGCCGGCGGCCTGCCGGCCAGGCTGCTCACCGCCTGACGGAGAAGGGCTCGTTCGGTCACGTCGAGGTGCCCTGCCTCATCGACCCGTGTGCCCGGATCGGGGTGGTGGCCCAGCCCAGGCACCAGCTTGCTCAGCTCGTGGACGAAATCACGCCACTCCAGGCGCGGTCGCACGCTAACCGAGTCGTTCAGTGAAGAATCGATCTCGGTTCCGGAAGCGTGTCTCACGGCAGAACGAGAATGCACCTCGCGGACCGGGCCGTCAAGCAGCGGCCTGCCGGTACTTCAGTGAAGCGGGGTGACACCGGAGTGGGCGGAGGACGCCGCGGTGGTCCCGGAGGTGGGTGGTGTCACGAAGGGGGCGTCGGAGTGCTCGCAGGCTGCTTACTCGTGGCAGGCCTGGGTCACGGACCCCGAGGTCAGGGACACGTCCACGCGGTGGGGGTTCCTGTCTGCGGTAGATGCAATGAAGACGCCGTCCTGCTCGACCACCCGGATTACTTCCCCACGGCTAGATGCCAAGGCCTGAGCCTGTTCCAGGCTGAGACCGACGTACATGGGCGCGTCCGTCAGTTGTTGCGCAGCGCAAGTGCTCGCCGCGATGGTGGTAGTGGTCGACGTCGATGGCAGTGTTGTCGCACCAGCGGCCGTTCGCGGGTGGGTCGCTGGCGCAGAGGGGTCCGTTGTCGGCGGGGTGGTTGGCGGGGTGGTGCTGGGGGGAGCAGTTGCAGTCCGAACGCTTGTCGGCGTGGCCCCTCCTGCGGCCGGTCCGGTGGGGAACGTCCGAGTAGTGTTCGAGGCCGCGCCTGACGGGTTCCTGCTGGGCGAGGTACTGCTGGGCGAGGTTCTGCTGGGCGAGGTTCTGCTGGGCGAGGTTCTGCTGGGCGAGGTACTGCTGGGCGAGGTACTGCTGGGCGAGGTACTGCTGGGCGGCGCTTCTGAGAGGTTGCTGCTCGGCGAGGTGCTGTTCGGCGCCGTCGTCGGTGTCGGAGCGCTCGTCGGTGTCACCTCCGCTATCGTCGGCAGGCTCGACGGTGTTCCGGTGGTGCCGGGGCCCACGTCCGAGGTGGGTGGGCGGGTGAGCACCTGACGTGAGGCAACCGGTTTGTGAGTGATGGTTACGGCGCCGACAACGAGCAAGACAAGGAACGCGGCTGCGCTCACAACGAGAGCGCTACGGCGGTACGGTGGACGCGCGACGCGCCGAAGGTCGGTGGATGGCGCGACCTGTTCGGCCCGCCACTGTTGCGCGTAGTCCCTTAGGAGTGAATCGATGTCTTTCATGCCGGCTCCTCGATGTAGTGGCGGAGGTGTTGGCGAGCGTCGTGCAATGTGGATTTCACGGTTCCCGGTGAGCACTCCATGACGCGTGCACATGAGTCGATGTCGAGGTCGAGGAAGTAGTGCAATGCGATCGCCAGGCGCTGGCGTTTGGGGAGTCGAGCGACGGCTCGCTCAATGTCAATCCGGTCGCCCGGGTCCGTTGTCTTGGAAGGCCTGGTCAAGGCCCGGTCCTCGCGGCGGTACCACCGCCGTCGGGCCGCCTCTCCGGCGACGATGGTCAGCAGCCAAGTCTTGTACGAGCCGCGAGCTGCGTCGTACGTCGATCGGCGCCGCCAGGCCCGTGTCAGCGCTTCCTGTACCAAGTCGTCGCGATGGGTCGGGCCCACCAGCCGGGCGGCTAGGTGCGTCATCGCGGCGAGATGAGGCTGTACGCCCACCGCAAATTCGTCGCCCGCGACACCGCAACTGATGGTTGGGTCCATGGGCTCAACCTCTGCCGGCGCAACGGATCTCGTCAACACTGACCTTCAATACACCTCGCCAGCCGTATTCGGTTGGGTCTCGGAGCAGTGTTTTCGCCGCCTGCTGGCGCCTCGGAGACCGAGCGACTCTAGGGTCGCGGTCCGGTCGAGAGGAACCCGGTCGAAAGGAGCACGATGACCACGCAACGACCGGTGCGCATCGCCACCGACAGGGTCACCACAGCCGAGTCGATCACCGTCGTCTCCCCCTATGACGGCCACGAGATCGGCACGGTGCCGAAGTGCGGGGCCGGCCACGTCGACCACGCCGTCGCCGCCGCCAAGGCGGCCATGGCCGACCCGTTGCCGCAGTGGCAGCGGGCCGAGATCCTGGAACGGGCGGCCGGGGTGGTGGAGGAGCGCCAGGAGGACCTGGCCCGCACCATCGCCGAAGAGGCGGCCAAACCGATCATCACGGCCCGCACCGAGGCCAACCGCTGCGTACTCACGTTCCGGTTCGCAGCCGCCGCCGCTCGCACTCTGGCCGGGGAGATGGTGGCCATGGAAGGGGCGCAACCGGGTGAAGGCAAGCTGGGCTTCACGTTGCGGGTGCCGGTGGGCGTGGTCGGCGCCATCACCCCGTTCAACTTCCCGCTGAACCTGGTGGCCCACAAGCTGGCCCCGGCCATCGCCGCCGGGTGCGCGGTGGTGCTGAAGCCGGCCAGCCAGACACCGTTCTCGTCGATCGCGCTGTCGGAGCTGTTGCTCGACGACTGTGGTCTGCCGCCGGGTTGGCTCAACGTGGTGACCGGCAGCGGGTCAGCCGTGGGCGCGCCGCTCATCGAGCATCCCGACGTGGCCATGATCACCTTCACCGGCTCACCAGACGTGGGGTGGGACATCCGGGCCAAAGCGCCCCGCAAGAAGGTGAGCCTGGAGCTGGGGAACAACGCGCCGCTGATCATCGATGCCACCGGTGACTGGAAGGCGGCGGCGGCCAAGGTGAAGGTGGCGGGCTACAGCCACGCCGGCCAGTCGTGCATCTCCACCCAACGCATCTACGTGCACCGCTCCCTGGAGGAGCGGTTCGTGACCGAGCTGGTGGGGTTGGTGGAGTCGCTCAAGGTGGGTGACCCCATGGATGACGACACCGACGTGTCCGCTCTCATCAGTCCCACCGACACCGAGCGGGTGGCGTCGTGGATCGACGACGCCGTGGCCGAGGGCGCCAACGTGGCCACGGGAGGCAAGGTCGAGGGTCGCCTGTTGTCGCCGACGGTGCTCACCAACACCACCGCCGACATGAAGGTGTGCAACACCGAGGTGTTCGGGCCCGTCGTCGCTGTGCAGGGCTTTGACGACCTCGACGCTGCGCTGGCTGAGGCCAACGACACGCGTTATGGGCTGCAAGCCGCCATCTTCACCACCGACCTGGGAGCGGCGCTGAAGGCGGCCCGCACGCTGGACTTCGGCGGTGTGCTGGTCAACGAGGTGCCCACCTTCCGGACCGATCAGATGCCCTACGGCGGTGTCCGCGACAGCGGCAACACCCGTGAGGGACCAGCCCACGCGGTGCGGGAGATGACCGAGGAGCGGTTGGTCATCTTGCAGGCATGAGCGGAACCGAAGGAAGCGGGCCGGACCGGGGCTGGTCTCCCGAGGAGGCCTGTGACCGGGCCGTGGCCCGGTTCTCGGCGCTGTGCGCCTTGCCCGAGGCCGAGGTGGCCCTGGACGAAGGTTGCCTGCTGGCGGCGTCGGCGGTCGACCCCGCCGCCGACGTCGCCTCAGGGCTGGCCCGGCTGGACGCGCTGGCGGCCGGCGTGGCCGAACCGACAGTGGCTTCACTGGTGCACCACCTGTTCGTCACCGAGGGCTTCAGCGGTAACCGCAGCGCCTACTACGACCCGGTGAACTCCCTCCTGCACCGGGTGCTCGATCGGCGCGTCGGCATCCCCATCACCCTGTCGATCGTGGCCATGGAGGTGGGCCGGCGCATCGGCGTGCCGCTCGTGGGCGTGGGTCTGCCCGGCCACTTCCTGGTGCGCAGCACGCAATCCGATGTCGTGGTGCGCAGCACCGGTGCCGACCTCTTCCTCGACGCCTTTGACGGCGGTCGCACCTTGGATCTGGACGCCGTGCGCGCTCTGGTCGCCAACCTCACCGGCCCAGACCAACCGTTCGACGACGGCTGGCTGGCGCCCGTCGACCGGTTCGCCACCCTGGCCCGCGTGCTCGCCAACCTGAAACAGATCTACCGGTCTTTGGGCCAGCGATCGGCGCTGGCCACGGTGTTGCGGTTGCGGGCGGTGGTGCCCGGCGTGGCCCCGTCGGAGCGCCGGGAGCTGGCCGACGCCCTGGCCGGGGTGGGTCGCTTCGACGAAGCCGCCGCTGAGCTCGACTCGCTGGCCAGCAGGATCGAGGGAACACCCCAGGCCGAGGAGCTGAACGTCCGGGCCCGCCGGCTCCGCGCCCGGCTCAACTGACCGGCGGGTCAAGTAGCGTTCGCCGGGTGACCGCCCTCGCTGATCCTGTCGTCGAAACCCCATCCCGGGAGCGCCACGTCGTCGACCTTGTGGCACAACTCCTCGACGAGCACCCACCCCAGCACACCGATCCCACGGCCTTCCTGGGCGCCCAGTTCGACCTCGGCCTGGCCTTCATCCACTTCGACGAGGGGTTCGGCGGCCTCGGGCTGGCCCCCAATCTGCAGAAAGTGGTGCAGGAGCGTCTTGGCGCCGCACGGGCGCCGCAGCCCTTTGCCCGCAACCCGATCGGCTACGGCATGGGCGCGCCCACCGTTTACAGCCACGGTTCTGACGCCCAGAAGCGTCGCTACCTGCGACCGCTGTTCACCGGCCAAGAGGTGTGGTGCCAGATGTTCAGCGAGCCGGGAGCAGGGTCCGACGTGGCCAGCTTGGCCACCAAAGCCGTGCGCGACGGCGACGAGTGGGTGGTGAACGGCCAGAAGGTGTGGACCACCCTCGCCCACGTCGCCCGCTTCGGGATGCTGGTTGCCCGCACCAACCCCCAAGCCCCGAAGCACAAGGGCATGACCTACTTCGTGGTCGACATGCAGGCTCCGGGCGTGGAGGTGCGGCCGCTCTACCAGATCACCGGTGAGGCCGAGTTCAACGAGGTCTACTTCACCGACGCCCGCATCCCCGACGCTGAGCGCCTGGGCGAGGTGGGCGAAGGCTGGCGCGTCGTCGTCACCACCTTGATGAACGAGCGGGTCTCGATCGGCGGGAACGTGGCGCCGCGTGGTTCGGGCCTCATCGCCGAAGCGGTGAAGGCGTGGCGGGCCGCCGAGCGATCGGGGCCCGTCGACGCCGCTCGCAAGGACGAGCTGATGCGTCTGTGGGTGTGTTCCGAAGCGCTGCGGCTCACCAACTGGCGAGCCGCCCAAAACCGGGCGGTCGGCACCCCGGGTCCGGAGGGCTCCATCGGCAAGGCCGCGTTCGCCGAGCTCAACAAGGCTGTCACCGCCTTCACCCTGTCGCTGGTGGGCAGCGACGCCATGCTCATGCCGGGCGGGTACCCCAGGGTGCGTCCGGTGGGGACGATGCTGTTCGACAACCCGCAGAAGGCGTTCCTGCGGTGCCGGGCCAACTCCATAGAGGGCGGCACCACCGAGGTCATGAAGAACATCCTCGGCGAGCGCGTCCTGGGCCTGCCCGGCGACGTCCGCACCGACAAGGAACTGCCCTGGGCTGACGTGCCCCGCTGAGCCGTCCCTCAAGGCGGGCAGGGCGGTCTGCGCCGGTCAGCGCCGCGGAGGGCAGAAGGCGTGGGCGGCGGTGGTGGGATCGGCCGGGACGCGAGTGCCTGACGTGCGCAGCGCCACGCCCAGGTTCTGGAGGAACCGCGACGGGGTCATGGGATCGCTCACGGCGTGGACGATGTCGGCCAGGTCACCGCACGTCATGGCCCGGCGTGCCGCATCGACGGCCGCCGCCGCCGCCACCCCGGGCGGCACGGGGGTGGCCGGATCGACGAGGCGGGCGATGACCCACGCGTCACCCAGGTGCTTCTCGTGGCCCGGACGGCCCCTGTGTTGCAGACGCAAGCGCCCACCGACCGGATCGGCCAGACCGGCGAGGTCCACGATGCGGGCGTCGGGACCGAGGCCGTAGCTGATCAGCCCGACCGGGATGGCTTCCACGGCGACGTCGGCCGGGATTGATCGGTCCAGGGCCAGCACGGCTTCTGGTGTCGGGTGCAGCGGCGTGGTGCCGGTGGTGGATCAACACGTGGCCCCGGCGCTCGGCTCCGGCGCGGTCCCGGGCCACGGCCTCGGTGACCAGACGGAAGTCGCGGAGCCGCACCGGGTTGGGGGTGCCGGCCACGTCTCGGGTCCACGCGCCGCGCTCGTCACCGATCAGGTGAGGGCCGACGGAGGCGGTGTAGCTGGGCCGCAGGGTGGTGGCGCACACCACGGCCCACGCGGCGACGGCGCCCACCACCATGAGCCGGGCTCGGTCGGCGGCTACCACGCTCACCGGCAGCACGACGGCGAACACTGCCGGCAACAGGAGCCGGGCGTGCATGAAGTCGCCCCCACCCTCACGACGTACAGCGCGCTGAGGGCGCCGCCCAGGACC
>JAABUQ010003521.1_pt1 | contig 28562 bp, 26 predicted proteins | sample 5560001 | NCBI WGS metagenome assembly JAABUQ01 (sample SAMN10711888, study PRJNA513371) | rock metagenome | isolation source: Antarctica rocks | place: Antarctica: Victoria Land, Finger Mt nord | collected 2015-12-18 | reverse complement strand
ACAACGAGGCCGCCTACCAGCGCCTGCTCGCCAACGCCCAGGCCCGCCACAGCCCCCTGGCCATCGCCCGCGCCACCCACCGCTACCAGCGCGCCGCCGCCCGCTTCGGCTTTCCCGGACCGCCGGCTGCAAAAGCAGTCAGCAGTCAGCAGTCCGTAGCCAGCAAACAGTAGCCAGCACCCGACGAACGGGCACGGCGCTATACTCGCGCCCGCCATGCCCCAGACTATCCGGTCCGTCGAGGCCTTCCCTATCGCGTGTACGCTCGCTCGCCCCGTCGGGGACGGTCAGGGGCTCCAGCCCGTCCGCCAGTCCCTGTTCGTGAGGGTCACCGCCGACGACGGCACCTACGGTTGGGGCGAGGGCGGGGCACCGATACCCGGCGCGTACCAGCTGCGCACAGTGGTCGCCCCGAACCTGGTCGGTATGGACCCCCTGGATACCGATCTCGTCCACGCGCGCGCGGCCCGGCTGACCGTGCTGCGCGGCCTGCTCGGCGCTATCGACATCGCGCTGTGGGACCTCGTCGGGAAGCTGCGCGACCTCCCGGTCGCGCGTCTGCTCGGCGGCGTCCGCCGCCCCCTGGTGCCGGCCTACGCCTCGCTCCACAACTACTCCGACTCGCCCGACTGCGGCGACGAGCTGGCGGCGCTCATCCGCGATGCTCGGGAGCGCGGCTACCGGGCGGTCAAGCTGAAGATAGGCGGCCGGCCCCTTGCCGAGGACATCCGCTACCTGCGCCTGGCCCGCGAGGTGGCGGGACCGGACGTCGGGCTGATGGCGGACGGCAACCAGTGCTATGAGCTGCCGCAGGCGATCCGCGTCGGTCGCATCCTGGAAGAGCTCGGTTACGGCTGGTTCGAGGAGCCGCTGCGGCGCGATGATCGGCGCGGGTACCCGCAGCTGCGTGCCAAGCTGGACATCCCCATTGCCGGTGGTGAAGGCGCGCGATCGCCGGCCGACGTGCAGGCGCTGCTGGCGGATCGCGCGGTCGACATCCTGCAGCCCGACGTGGCGGGCGTCGGCGGCATCACAGAGGCGCGCCACTTGCCAACCATGGCCGCCCTGTGGGGCACGATGCCCACCTGGCACGTCTGGAGCTCACCCCTGGTCCTGGTGGCCACGCTGCACGTCCTGGCGAACCAGGAGAGCTGGCGGCCGCTCTCGATGGGACCCGAGGCACCACCGCTCGAAGTCACCACGATGCCCAGCCCCATGCGGGACGTCCTGCTCGTCGGCGCGCCGAGGATCGGCCCGGACGGCACAATGCCGGTGCCCACGGGACCCGGCCTCGGCGTCGACGTGGCTGTCGACGCGCTTCGCGAGTACGCGCTCGCGGTTTGAGCTTGAGCGTTGCGCGTCAAAGGGCGCCCGTGGGGCGAGCGCGCGCTGCAACAGTGGAGCGGTTCGGCCCGTCCAACACGCAGCGGAGGTCTTCCGATGACAAGTCTGCCTGGGACGGCTATCGAGAGCGAGAGCGACGATCTCGTCCTCGACCCGCCACACCCAGCCCCCACAACCGCTGAACCGAACAACCCCACCATCCACGTGGACGCGGCCAGCGCGGACCGGATCTCGGCCGCGGTGAGCTCGTTCGTGGACGCGATTGTCGCGCTCGACGCCGAGTCCCCCGAGGTCGCGCGCAAAGTGCGCTCGATCAACCGCATGGGCAACGACGAGATCCGGCGGTCCGCCGAAGCGTCGAGCCGCTTCCTGGACCGACCGACCACCGCCCTCGAGACCGGGCCCATGGCGCAAGGCTCGCACGTCTCGACGGCGCTCCTGGCCCTGCGCAAGCAGATCGAGAATCTCGACCCGTCGCGCCACCTCGGGCGGAGGCGCGGCTTGCTCGACCGCCTGCCGTTCAAGGACCAGGCAAGCGACTACTTCCGCAAGTACCAGTCGGCTCAGGGGCACATCGAGGCGATCGTCGGCGGCCTCTACCGGGGCCAGGACGAGCTGATGCGCGACAACGTCGCCATCGAGCAGGAGAAGGCGCACCTGTGGGCGATGAAGGGCCGCCTGGAGCAGTACGCCTACATGGCGGCCCGCCTCGACGAGGCGCTCACGAGCAGGATCGCCGATCTCGAGGTCCGTGATCCCGAGAAGGCGCGCTCGCTGAAAGAGGACGTGCTCTTCTACGTCCGCCAGAAGCGACAGGACCTGCTCACGCAGCTGTCGGTCAGCGTTCAGGGCTACCTGGCGCTCGACCTCATCCGCAAGAACAACCTGGAGCTGATCAAGGGCGTCGAGCGGGCCACGACGACCACCGTCTCGGCGCTGCGGACGGCGGTGATCACGGCGCTGGCGCTCGGCAACCAGCGGCTCGTCCTGGACCAGATCAGCGCGCTGAACCAGACCACCGGCAACATCATCGAGTCGACCTCGCAGCTGCTGCGGCAGCAGACGGTCGAGATTGGCAACCAGGCGGTCAGCGCCACCGTCAGCATCGAGAAGCTGCAAGCCGCTTTCAACAACATTTACGCCACCATCGACACCATCGACCAGTTCAAGCTGGCCGCGCTGGACCAGATGCGGACCACGATCGACACACTGTCGGCGGAAGTCGCGCGCGCCCGCGTGTACGTGGATCGGGCACAGGCGTCCGAGCTGGCCCAGGCCCGCGCCGACGACCTCGCCGGCGAGCTGTCGCTGCCGACCGGCCAGGGGGGGCGCTAGCCGTGTGGTGGCTGTTGGCACTCCCGCTCGCCGCGCTCGGCGTCGTCGTGGTCCTCCTCGCCATCGTGGCCGCCCTGGTGGCCGCGGCGGGCATCGCCGTCCCGTGGCTGCTGTTCGGCGCCATCGTCTGGGTTGTGGCCGTGGCCCACCGCGGTGGGCGGCGGCACGGGCTGCCACGGTACGCGCCGCCACGGCACACGGCGCAACCGCCAGCCGCCTCGCCCAGGCGCGTGTTCCGCCCCGCCAGCCCGGAGCCACGGTCGCGCCCAGTCGCCCAGCGCGGCTCCCAGCTGCCCATCGACGTCCAGGTCAAGGTGGACCAGATCAAGCGCAAGGTGGACGTTCTCCTGGCCTACGCGCCGCGCTTCCCGCCCCTCTCGACCGACCTGCACATCGTGCGCCAGACAGCCGCCGAGTATCTGCCCAGAACGATTCAGACGTACCTGGCGCTGCCGGCCAGCTCCCGTGACGACGTCAGCAGCGGCAGCGGTAAGACCGCGCTGCAGGAGCTGAAGGATCAGCTCAAGCTGCTGGACGCCAAGCTGAACAGCATCGCCGAGGACCTGGAGCGGCGGAACCTGGACGAGCTCGCCGCCAACCGGCGTTTCCTCGAGGAGCGCTTCCGCCGGTCCGGCTCCTGAGCGGGGCAAGCCGAGCGTGTCGCGGGAGCTGGGGCAGAAGCCCGAGCCGGTCCGACGTCAGTACCTGAGTACGGCGTCCCGGAAGTTCCGAGCCCTATCGGCCCGCTCATGGTGAGCCTGTCGAACCAGGAGCGGGAAGCGCTTCTCGCCCTTCGACAAGCTCAGGACGAGCGGGTAGTCGGTGGCGCGCGCGCAGCTTGGCGGCGATGCGCAACCCCAGCGGCACCGAGCCGTGTTCGCCCTCGAGGACCACAAGGGCGTTGAACGGGCTCGACTCGCTCACGCGCATGTGGGCGCCCGGCTCGACGCCGTGCTCCTGCAGGTAGCGCATCAGCTGCAGATCCTCCTCGGCCTCCTCGGTGATGCGCTCGATGATCACGGCATCACCGGCCTGGACGGTGTCCAGGGGGAATTCGTCGGGCGCCAGGGCGCCGAGGCCGGGGATGGGGTTGCCATGCGGGCACGTGGTCGGGTCCTTGAGCGCGCGCAGCAGCCGGGCCTCGATCTTCGGCGTGAGGGCGTGCTCGATGCCGTGGGCCTCCTCGTGGGCCTCGTGCCACGGCATCTTCAGCAGGTCGGTGAGCAGCCGCTCCGCCAGCGCGTGGCGGCGGACCGTGTCCTCAGCCATCCGCTGGCCCAGCTCGGTGAAGACGATGGCCTTGCGCGCGGTGTGGTGGATGAGGCCGTCGCGCTCCATGCGCTGGAGCGTGGCGGTGACCGTGGGGGGCGTGACCCCCAGCCGCTCGGCCAGGCGGGCAGCGATGACTGGCACGCCGTCGCGGGTCATATAGTGGATCACTTGCAGGTAATCCAGAACGACGGGGCTCGTCGCGTGGTCACCGCGACTGGGCGAGTGCGTCACGGCCACGGAAAAGTATACCCGCACACCTCGCGCGCCACCGGCGCGCGCCCGGCCGGAGGGTTAGACCGCGACGCGGTGCTCAGAGCCGGCTGGATCGCGCAGGCGGCGCTTGATGGCGCGTCCCAGGCGGCGGATCCCCTCGCGCAGGGCATCGGGCGCGACGTTCGAGAAGTTCAGGCGCATGGTGTTCGAGCCGGAGCCGTCCGGGTGGAAGCCCTGCCCCGGCACGAAGGCGACCCGCTCCTGGACGGCTTCGACCAGCAGCTCGCGGGTATCGATGTGGTCGGGCAGCTCAGCCCACACGAACAGGCCGCCACGAGGACGGGTGTAGCGGGCTTCTGGCGGGAAGTGCTCCTCAATAGCGCCCAGCATGACGTCCCGGCGCTCGCGGTAGAGCTCCCTGATCCGCTCGATGTGTTTGGGGAGGAAGCCGTCGGCCTTGGCGACGTAGTAGCTGGCCATCTGGGACGCCGTCCCCGTATGGAGGTCGCTCGGCTGCTTGGCGTGGACGAACAGCTCGAGCGCCTGGGGGCTGGCCACCATCCAGCCGATGCGGAAGCCGGGCGCTATGATCTTGGACAACGTGCCGAGGTAGATCACCAGCCCCTCGGTATCCAGGCTCTTGAGGGTGGGCAGAGGGTCGCCCTCGAAGATCAGCTCGCCGTACGGGTCGTCCTCGACGATGGGCACGCCGAAGCGGCCAGCTAGCTGGACGAGCTGGTGGCGCCGCTCGAGGCTGAGGCTGCGGCCGGTGGGGTTCTGGAAGTTGGGCAGGGCGTAGATGAACTTGATACGGCGCGGCGACCGAGAGGATGCGTCCTCGGCGAGCAGGCGCTCGAGCTCGTCGACGCGCATGCCGTCGTCGTCCATCGGCACGAGAGCGTAGTCCGGCTGGTACTGGTTGTACGCCTGGATGGCGCCGAGGTAGCTCGGGTTCTCCAGAGCCACCTTGTCGCCCGGGTCGAGGAAAACCTTGCCGATCAGGTCCAGCGCCTGCTGTGAGCCATTCGTGATCAGGATGTCGTCGCGCGTGCAGCGTATGCCGAAGCCACCGAGGCGTGCGGCCAGAAGGTCGCGGAGGGGCCGGTAGCCCTCCGTCGTGCCGTACTGCAGCGCCGCCGCGCCGTCTGTCTCCAGCACCCACTCAAAGGCGCGGCGGTACTCGTCAACGGGGAACAGCTCGGGGGCCGGCAGGCCGCCCGCGAGGGAGATGATGTCCGGCTGAGCCGTGACCTTCAGGATCTCGCGGATGTCGGACGCGCGCATGCGCGCCACGCGCTTGGCGTGGAGCTGCTGCCAGTTGACGGGCATGTCCGGCATTCTAAGCAATCTAGACAATAAGCACGCACCGCCGCGCGCTGAAGGGCAATGCTCGGGCCGCGCGTAGGTACGGCTTTGCGATGTCGACGTGCTGGTCTTTTCGCAGTGGCGCGGGTATAAAAAACCTCGACCGTGTCGGCGGCCGGCGTCCGCACTACTTGCGCCAGAGCCAGCCGCGCTGCCGACCCCCGCGTCCGCCCTCTCGATCAGTGCCATGAGCCAGCTTCCCACGTCTGCCCCCGACGAACGGCCCGCGTCCGCCAAGCGGTACCGGCGTCTCGTCTCCCACGCCGCCGTCCTGTGCGGGGTCACCGTGCTCGTCCTGCAGAGCGCGTTCTCGCCCGCCCGGTCCGCGCGCGTGGCGGCGGCGCCCCAGTCGGCCCGGGCGGACGTGGCGCCGGTCGCCAGCGCGCCGCAGCCCGAGCCCACGCCCACCCCGCCACAGTGGGTCCAAGCCGCGCTCGGCTCGGCAACGCCGTCGCCCGCGCCGGCGACGATGACCCAGGGCGGCGCGGCAGACGACACGGCCCAGGCTGCTTCGGCGGTGCTCTTGCCCGCCCTGGCGGTTCCCTGGCCCAACGCCGCGCTGCCCAAGTGGGTCCGCGCGCAGCGTGACACCACGCTGTGGGTCGGCCCGGAGGACGAGGCGACGGCGAAGGGCGCGGTGGCGGCCGACGGCTACCTGAGGCCGCTCGGCCCGCTCGTAGGTGGGCGGCTCCTGGTGTACCAGCAGAGCGACCGCGACACGGCGCCGTCTGGCCAGGCGTGGGTCGACACGACCTCGGTGGCGCCGAGCGGCGCACCGCCCTGGCTCGGCGGCGTCGACGCGGCCGGGGCGTCGGCCACCCTGCCCGACGCGCCAACGCGCGTCGGCGACGCCGCCGCGCCGCCCGTCTCGGCCCTCCACGTCGCCATCGTCGACGACGCCAGTGGCAAGCTGCTGTACGGCGACGACCCGTACGACCACGTGCCCGAGGCCAGCGTGACGAAGATCGCCACGACGATCGTGGCGATCGAGCGCGCCCCCGAGCTCGCCCAGCGCGTGAGCGTCACGGTGAGCGCCTCCGATATGGCCAGCCGCGATGGCTCCTCGGTCATGGGCCTCGAGCCCGGGCGCAAGGTCGCGCTCACGACGCTGCTCTACGGCATGATGCTGCCGAGCGGCAACGACGCCGCCGAGCAGGTTGCCGTGACTCTGGCGGGCTCGCGCGAGCGCTACGTGGAGTGGATGAACCAGGAGATGGACGCGCTCGGCTTGAAGGACACGCACTTCGTGAACCCGAGCGGCATGGACACGCCGGGCCATTACTCCAGCGCGTACGACATGGCCATGCTGGCGCGCTACGCGATGCGCAACGAGTCGTTCCGCCAGCTGGCCGGCGCGTCGACCTACTCGGCCGACGGCTTCGGCCCGATGTACAACCTGAACCGCCTACTCGGGCTGTACAAGGGCGCCGACGGCGTGAAGATCGGGTACACGGACGACGCGCACAAGACCATCGTGGCGTCGGCCACGCGGGGCGGCCACCGCGTGTTCGTGAGCCTCATGCACTCGGAAGACCTGGTCACGGACGGCAGCCGCCTGCTGGACTGGGTGTGGGATACCTTCAACTGGAGTTAGCACACAGTTTGGGCGCGTTCTCGCCTCACCGATAGGACCGGAACTTCCGGGGCGCTGGAGCTAGTCGGCCGCCCGCCGAGCGGCGGCCATGCGGTTGGCCAGAAGGGCCGCAGTGGCGCCAGCGCCCACGCCGTTGTCGATGTTGACGACCGTCAGCCCCGGAGCGCACGTCTGGAGCATCGACAGCAGGGCCGCCACCCCGCCACCGCCCAGGCCGTAGCCCACCGACGTCGGCAAGCCGATAACTGGCACGTCCACCAGGCCAGCGACGACCGACGGCAGCGCCCCGTCCATGCCGGCCGCGACCACCACCACGTCGGCGCCCGCGGCGCGTAGCGCCCGCAGGGGCGCTTCCAGCCGGTGCAGCCCGGCCACGCCGACGTCGTCCGCCCGAACGACGCGGCAGCCCATCTCGCGCGCCACGCACGCGGCCTCGTCCGCCACCGGTGCGTCGGACGCCCCCGCGGTGAGCAGGCCAACGACGCCCCCCGTCTCGGCCGGCGCCGGCGCTCCGGCGCGTGCTACCACCAGTGTGCCGCCGCTCGGCGCGACGAAGATCTCCGTGCGCAGCGGCTCCAGCTCGGCCCGCAGGCGCTCGGCCGTCTGGGCGGAGGCGCGGCTCACCAGCACGCGGCCGGCCGGGCTGTGCTCCAGGAGAGCGCGCACGGCGGCGACTGTCAGGTCGAGCGGCTTAGCGCCTGCCAGCACGATCTCGGGGATGCCTTTGCGCGCCTGGCGGTGCGGGTCGACGTGGACCGGCGCGGCCGCGAACACCGCGGCCAGTCCGGCGAACGGGTCCTGGTTCGACAGGCTCACCATGAGCGGGCCCGGGGCAGGTCAGTCGCCACTACGAACGGGAGCGGGAGTAGCGAGGACGGGCAGCGGCACGACGCCTTCGTTCAGGCGACCCGATCGGTAGCCGCGCGGATCGATCTCTACGGCCGGGAAGCCGAGGGCAGCGAGTTGGGCGTGTATGACGGGCGCCAGGCCTTCAGCTGCCACGCGGCCGAGCTCGTCGGGGGCGATCTCCACGCGGGCGCGATCCGGGAAGTGGCGCACCCGGAGCTGTCTGAAGCCGAGCCCGCGCAGGAGCTCTTCGGCGCGCCCGACGCGGGCCAGCTTCTCCGGCGTCACGATCTCGCCGTACGGCAGGCGCGAGGAGAGGCACGCCAGCGCCGGCTTGTCCCAGTTCGGTAGGCCGAGCGCGCGGGCGCTGGCGCGGATGGCCGTCTTGCCGAGGCCGGCCTCGTGGAGCGGGCTGCGCACCACCTGGCGCTCGGCCGCGGCCTGGGTGCCTGGGCGCCAGTCGCCGAGGTCGTCCACGTTCAGACCGTTGAGGATGCACGCCATGCCGAGCTCGCCGGCCAGCCGCTCGAGCTCTGTGTACAGGTGGCTCTTGCAGAAGTAGCACCTGTTGATCGGGTTGGCGGCGTAGCGCTCATCTTCCACTTCGCGGGTCTGGACGAGCTGGTGGGACAGGCCGAGAGTCCGGGCCAGGTCCAGGGCGGCCTCGAGCTCGCTCGGCGCCAGGCTCGCGGAGACGGCGGTGGCGGCAAGCGCCCGCTCGCCCAGCTCCTGCTGCGCCACGACGGCGACCAGGGTGGAATCGACGCCGGCCGAGAAGGCGGTGATCGCGGAGCCGTAGTCCCGGATCACGCCCCGCAGGCGGCCAAGCGCCTCGGCGTGGTCGGCGTCGAGGGGGACGCGGGGCGGGGCCATCACGCGTTCAGTCTACGGCATGCGGGACCGCGGCTAAGCGCGTAGCGCGAACAAAGGCAAGATCCTAAGCAGGTGGAGCTCAGATGATCGGAATGGAGCAAGTCTTATGACCACCTGCTTAGGACTTGCCGCCGCGGGAGCACCGGGCTGTTACGCTGCCGGCGTATGGAGGCGCTGGCCTGGCTCCTCGGTTTCGCCGACATGGAGCGGGGCGTCGGCTGGAACCCCCAGGCAAGCCCTGACGAGCAGTGGAAGCTCGGCCGCACGCGGGCGCTGCTCGACCTGGCCGGTGCCCCCGACCGTTCGCTGGCCTGCATCCTGGTCGCGGGCACCAAGGGCAAGGGGTCGACCGCTGCCATGCTGGCCAGCATCCTGAGCGCGGCGTCCACCCCGGCTGGCCTGTACTCGAAGCCGCACCTCCAGACCTACTACGAGCGGATCCGGGTGGATGGCCAGGCCATCGACCCGGAAACGTTCGCTGGCGGGGTCGACCGGCTGCGTCGGGTCGTCGACGCGCTGCGGCGGACCTATCCGGAGGCGGGCGAGCCGACGACCTTCGAGCTCACCACCACGCTGGCTCTCGACCACTTCGCGCGCACCGGCTGCCGCGTCGCCGTGGTCGAAGTAGGGCTGGGTGGGCGGCTGGACGCGACGAACGCTGTCGAGCCAGTGGCCAGCGTGATAGCGCCCATCAGTCGCGACCACACAGCGATTCTGGGGAACACGCTGGCGGCCATCGCCCGGGAGAAGGCGGGCATCCTGCGGCGGGACCGGCCAGCGCTCCTGGCGCGGCAGCGTCCGGCCGCGGCAGCGGCGCTGGCGGGCGCCTGTCGCGCCAGCGGCGCACGCTGCCGGGTCGTGCCGCCGCTGGTGGCCGCGGGCGGTGGCCGGGCGCTGGTCCCTGCCAGCAGCGGAGGTGACAGTCCGGTGTCCGTCCGTTTGTCGCTCGTCGGCGACCACCAGCGTCAGAACGCCGCTCTCGCGGTGGCCGCGGCCCGCGCCTGGCGCCCAGTGCCGGACGGCGCCGTCCGGCACGGTCTGGAGCAGCTGCGCTGGCCCGGCCGCTTCGAGGTGGTGTCGGGTACGCCGCCGGTCGTGCTGGACGGCGCCCACAACGACGCCTCCGCGGCGGCGCTCGCCGCGACGCTGCGCGACTACGCGGGCGACCGCCCCGTCCACCTGGTGGTCGGCATCAACCGCGACAAAGAGGTGGCCGCGTTCCTGCGGCCGCTGCTCCGGCTCGCGGCGACGGTGCGAGCGACGCGGGCTGTGGGCCTGGCCCGCGGCTACGCGCCCGACGAGCTGGCGAGGCTGTGTCGCCGCCTGGCGCCGGTCCCGGTCGAGGCCAGTCCAGACGTGGCCCGCGCCCTGGGCGCCGCGCGCGCTGACACCCGGGGCGTCGTCTGTGTGACAGGCTCGCTGGCCCTGGTCGGCCAGGCCCGCGACGCTCTCGGGATCCCTCCGCCCGATCGTCTCTGGTAGGCGGCGGCGAGCCATCAGCCATCGGCCGTCAGCCGTCAGCACCCCTCGGGGAGAGTGGCCCGCTGCGCCTGGGCCCGACACTGCCGTACGCTTCTCTCCGTGATAGCTGATGGCTGATAGTTGATGGCTGATAGCTCGTCCGGCTGATGGCTCGTCTGGCTCGCCTCCGTCTCGCTTCGTTGTGCGGGGTTCTCGGCGGCGCCCTCCTGCTGGCCGCGGCGCCCGTGGCGGCGGCCGGGTTCGAGCTGGTGGGCGCGGCCGATCCCGGCACGGCCGGCTTCAACGCCATGGCCGTCGGCCTGGACGGCTACGCCTACCTCGGCTCGTGGGGCTCCTCGGCGGAGTGCCCGGCGGTCGGCGCCCGCGTCTTCGACGTGCGCGACCCGGCCCGGCCGACACTCGTCGCCAGCGCGGCGGCCTACCCCGGAACGACGGCCGAGCACCTGGCGGCGGTCCACCTGGACTCGGCCGCGTTCTCCGGCAGCGTGCTGCTGGTCGGCATCCAGCGCTGCTCGGCCACGTCCGGGACCGCTGGCCTGGCCCTCTGGGACATCGGCGACCCGACGGCTCCCCGCGAGCTCGGCTTCTTCGACACCGGCCGCGGCGCCCGCGGCGTGCACGAGCTCGCGGTCGGCAAGCAGGGCGACCGCTGGTACGCCTACCTGGCGGTGCCGAACTCGGAGGCTGTCGGCGGGCCGGGCGACCTCCGCGTCGTCGACGTGACCGACCCCGCCAACCCCACGGCGGTGGCCGATTGGGGCGCCAGGCGGGACGCCGAGCTGCCCATTGGCAACGGGCGGGCGTGCGCGCCGGTGTGCCGCGGCGCGATCCCCGGGTCCTTCCTGCACAGCGTCAGCCTCGCCGCCGACGCCAGGACGGCGTACCTGTCGTACTGGGATCTGGGCATGATCGTGCTCGACGTCTCCGAGCCGGGCGCGCCGCGCCTGATCGGCCACTACAGCGAGCCCGAGACCGCCGAGGGCGACACCCACTCGGCGACCGTCACCAACGGGGGCACCCTGGCCCTGGTCACCGACGAGACGGTCGGCCCGCCATGGGGGAACCTCCGCCTGGTGGACCTGCACGACCCGGCCAATCCGGTGCAGGTGGGCACGTACGACACCCCTGACAGCGCCGCCGGCACGCCCGGGGGCGCCTACGCCCACAGCGCCCACAACGCCCTCGTCGACGCCCGCTACCCTAACCAGGTGCTGCTGGCCTGGTACTCCGACGGCGTGCGGCTCCTGGACATCGCCGACCCGACCGCGCCGGTCGAGCGGGCCACCTGGGTGCCGCCGCGCAATCCGTACGTCTGGAGCGTGCAGCCTATGGGCGACCTGCTCGTCGTCGGCGACATCAACAACGGGCTCTTCCTGCTGAAGCGGCCCGGTCAGCCGGCGGCGTAGCACCGTGCAGCAGCAGCCAGGACAGGCCCACCGGAAGCGGGTCATCCTGATCGCTGACGACGAGCCGCGCATCCTGGACTCCGTGCGCATGAACCTGGAGCTCGACGGCTACCAGGTGTTCGAGGCGACCAACGGCCAGGAAGCCCTGGACGAGGTCAGGCGGCGGCTGCCGGACCTGGTGGTCATGGACGTCATGATGCCCGAGATGGACGGTTTCGAGGCGCTGCGCGAGCTGCGCCGCTTCTCGGCCGTGCCGGTGGTGATGCTGACGGTGAAGGCGGACGAGCGGGACGTGGTCCACGGGCTCGAGCTCGGGGCCGACGACTACGTGGCCAAGCCTTTCAGCCCGGCCGTGCTGCTGTCCCGCATCAAGGCGGTGCTGCGCCGCGCCGACACGCCGCCGCAAGCGCCGGCGTCGCGCGAGCTGCGCGTGGACGACCGGCTGAGCATCGACTTCGACCGCCACGAGGTGTGGAAGGACGGCCACAAGGTGCAGCTGCGGCCGACCGAGTTCCGCCTACTGTACCACCTGGCCTCGAACCCGGGCGTGGTGCTCACCCACGAGACCCTGCTCAGTCGCGTGTGGGGGCCGGAGTACCGCGACGCCTCGCACTACGTGCGGCTGTACATCAACTACCTGCGGCAGAAGCTCGAGGACGACCCGGCCAACCCGACCTACATCCTGACCGAGCGCGGCGTCGGCTACCGCTTCAAGGATTACGAGCGGCCCTGACCCGAGGGCGCGCGTCCAGGCCTAGCGGGACGTGTACCGCCAAGCGGCGGGGTCAGCCGCGGCACCCTCAGCCCGCGGTGGTGTCGTCGATCCACGGCTGCGGACGACTACTGAGCGGTGATGGTGCCGCGCATGCCGGCGGCCTCATGGCCTGCCTGGGAACAGATGAAGGTGTAGGTGCCGGGCCGGTCGAGTGTGAACGCAGGTGAGGTGGCGCCCTGGCCCCCGTTCACGACCACCTTCACTGGACTGGAGACACCGTCGCTGAGACTGACATCGTGGACGAGCTGGCCGGCGTTGACCAGCGTGACCTGGACCGGTCGGCCGGCCTGGACGGTGACGGTCGCGGGGTTGAAGCGCATGTCATCGCTGCCCGTGATCGTGACCTGCTGGGCGCTCGGGTCGGCTGCCGTGCCAGATGGGCCGCCCGTCTGCCCGGCGTTGGCGCCGCCGCAGGCGGTGAGCAGCAGCATTCCGGCGGCAGTCAGCAGCGCGACGGCGTAAAGACGCATAACAAGACTCCCTTTGGGAAGCGGTGAATCACTGTGAGACGGTCGTTGGCGGTACCTGTAAAGGGTTTGCGATCGCGTCCTGAGCTGAGGGCTTCGCGCCCACGGCTTTGGCATCGCCGAGCAGGACGGCATACGCGCGTGCTGGTAGCCCTGCCGGCAGCGCGCGCGGCTCGACCGCCGCCTGCAAGTCCAAACCCGTGGCGAGCGCCGGCAGCACCCAGGCCAGGTCCGTCACCGGCAGGGGCGCACCGCTGACCGCCTCATCAAAGTGCCGCGGCAGCCCCTCGGCGATCGCACGGCGGATCCGCCGATAGCGCTCCGCCAACTGCGCTTGTACTGCCCCGCCGTCCTCGGCTCGCATCGCGTGCAGGAAGAACTCCAGCTGGAGCAGGTCCAGCGCCGGCCCTCGCCCGTGCCCTGCTCGAGGATCCGTTCGGCTGCCTGGGCACGCTCGTGGGCCGAGTGCGGTGCCCCAAACGCCTCCGTCCATGCGCCCGCGCCCTGCTCCTGGCGTCGGTCGAACAGGGCCAGGAACAAGGCCTCCTTGCTCGCGAAGTTCGAGTAGACCGCGCCTTTGGAGTAGCCGGCGGTCTCGGCCACCTCCTCGACGGAGGCGGCGTGGTAGCCGCGCCGAGCGAAGACTAGCTCGGCCGCGTCCAGCAACCGCTCACGTGTCTGAGCGCGACTCTCGATCCGTGTCAGCCGTGGCACAGCACCGACCCGGCGTCTCCTCAAGTATTCCACTCGGCATCAGTATACCGAGTGGTACTTACAATGCATTTCGCGGTGGAGCAGGTGCGGGTGACAGCCAACCTTTCACCCCCCGTCCATCACTACGAACGCTGGATAAGTGCTGTTGTCACGCCGGCCGGTGCCCCCCGTAATTCGGTAAAAACGTCCTCCCTGGTACAGCTTCTACACGGCTGATAGACTTCACCCAGAAGCCAGTTTGGCTGCCAATGGAGAGACAATGGCTGGGAAGCTTTCTGCTAAAGTGCGTGACCGCGCAGCCGCCCGACAAGCACTGCTCTTGCAGCGCACGCTCTCCGCCTTGGATAGTCCAGATGATACGACGCGTGTTGCGGCGGTTCATCGGCTCTGTCCTTGCGTCGCGGACTTCGACGTTGGCTTCGGGGATTGCTTGCTACCAAAGACGCAAGAACCCAGCCCAATTGTTCGAGGGGCAGAAAACCAGGTGCTCAATGAGGAACTGCTGGAGCAGTTCTTCGCTGAACGCGGAACGCCCAATGGTCAGCGTCCGGCAAGGAGGAGAGCAAAACGACGCTAAGTGGTGGCTACAGCCTTTACAAAAAGCGTAGGAGACTTCCACCTTGTTAGGCAACAAGAAAACGCGCACAATCAGGGACGGCCTACGTCGTTGCGTCTCTCCCAGAAGGAAACGTTGGGGTGCCCCCTCTCCCTCTGGGAGAGGGCGGCGGGGCGAAAGCGCGGCGGCTGCTCCCGCCGCTTGAGGGTGTCGCGGCACGTACAAACGCTGGGCACACTTCACCACACTCGGCTGCTTGACGCACGCGACGAGGGTGGTTAACGTCCGAGCGGATAAAGACTGCTGGCGGCCACACTGGAGAAGCACTGGATGGCGAGCACGTTGCGCGTTGGGGTCCTTGGAGCGGGTGCCTGGGCCCGACATGCCCACATTCCGGGGTGGCACCGCGACCCGCGCTGTGAAGTAGTCAGCATCTGCGACCTGGACCGCGGGCGAGCCAAAGCCTACGCAGCCGAGTTCGGCATTCCCGCGGCGACCGACGATTGGCAAGCCCTGGTCAGTCGAAACGACATCGATGTGATCGATATCGTCACCCCTTCGCACACACACTATGAGCTGGCGTTCGCCGCGCTCGAAGCAGGCAAACATGTGTTGTGCGAAAAACCGGTGGCTTACGATTTCCGCCAGACACGTGCCGCTGCCGAGATCGCCCGCCGCAAAGGCCTGAAGACCAAGCTCGGCTTCACCTTTCGCTACAGCCCGGGCGTGCAGTACGCTCGCTCGCTGCTCGACGAGGGCTTTGTTGGCACCCCGTTCATCTTCAATGGCTACGAGCAGAACTCCCAGTGGCTGGATCCCAAGGTGCCCTTGCGCCAGGTCGACCCCGACGCCGATCAGTCGGTGCTGGCCACTCAATCGCTCGAAGGGTACGGGGCCCCCATTATCGACATCGGCCACTGGTGGGTAGGCGCCGACTACACGCGGGTTGTTGGAACGCTGCGCAACTTCGTCCCCGAACGTATGGTGCGCGCCACCGGCCGCTTCATGCGTATGAACATCGACGACGGCGACATCTTCATCGGCGAGTACGCCAATGGCGCCATCGGCTCGGTCCAGTCCAGCTTTGTCACCGTCGGCAATTACCCCGGCGTCGAGGCGCGCATCTATGGCGAACGCGGCGCGATCATCTGCCGTTTGGTCGAGGAGCATGGCGTAGCCGAAACGATCCGACTCGCCAGACCAGATGCGGTGGAGTTCGACCAGGTCGAGATCCCAAAGCGCTTCTACCCGGCTGACGGTCACGCCAGGGAGTCTTGGCGCTCGCTGTTTTACGCCAACCTGATCAAGGATTTCCTCGACGAGATCATTTCTGCCAGCCCCACAAATCAGGGCAACTTCGAAGACGGAGCGTGGGTCCAGGAGGTGATCAACGCGGTCGAGCTGTCGTTCCATCAACGCCGCTGGGTCGACCTGCCATTGCCGACGACAGCTGACGCCTGAATGATTGCTGCGCAGGCTCCCGGCTTCGACGGCTGGCTTGACGCGTTCTTTGCGTCCTATTTTCGTCGGCGGCCCGTCAACGCCACCTTCATCGGCATGCACGCGTATGACGACCGACTGCCCGATCTATCCGAACGGGGCCAGGCCGGCACACTGGGCGACGCCGAAGACCTGCTGCGGCAACTGTATGCGCTACCACCAGAATCACTCAGCCTTCCGCAAGCGCTTGATCGCCAGCTGGCCGAGGGCTTTTTGCTGATCCAGCGCTGGGAATCGCGCTCGGAGCACTTTGGATCGAGCAACCCCAGCCTGTTGACCGGTGAAGCCATCTTCGGGCTGGTGAGCTTGCTCTTGCGGCCGTTCGCGCCGCTCCAGCACCGATTCGACATGGCGACCGCCCGCCTCGAAGCGGTGCCCAGCTTTCTCGAAGCCGCCATGCGCCAGACGGGATCCGCGCCGGCGGCGTGGATCGACCGCGCTCGTCGCGAGTGCACCGGTGCGCGACTGCTGCTCGGCGACGGGCTTGCCAGACTGCTCGCCGAAGCGGACCTGGAGCACGCCGCCCTCCGACGCGCCGCTCACGGTGCCGCCGAGGCGTTTGGTCGCTTTGACACGTATCTTGAGACCGAGCTGCTGCCGCATGCCACGCACGACTATGCCAGTGGCGGCGAGGCCCTGGACCTGCTGCTGCGCCACGCCCACATGCTGGAGGTTGGGGCCGATGGGCTTGAGCGGCTCGCCCTCGAGCGTATCGAAGAAGAGGAACTGGCGTTGAGAGCATCTTCGGCATCCGAGCGCGCGGCGTCGGCCGCCACACCTGAGCCTGCCGACAGCGGACCGGCGTACCTGGCCCGGTTCAACGCCTACTGGCAGGCCGCGCGCGACTTGTGCGTGGAAGGTGACCTTGTGTCCTTTCCCGATTGGCCAGTCCGCTATAGCGAGCGGCCGGCCTGGGCGCGAGAAGCGGCGCCCTACCTGTATTTTCTGCCCTACCGGTCACCGGCGCCCTTCGACGAAACGCCCGTCGTCGACTACCTGGTGCCGCCTACCAGCGACGACTCGACCATCAAACTCAACCACGTGGTACACCATGGCAGCCTCGGCCACCACGTGCAGAACTGGTTCGCGGCTCGGGCGGCGTCCCGCATTGGTCAGATAGCCGCGGTGGACTGCGCTTCACGCATTGCGATGTTGTGTGGTGGAACCATGGCCGAAGGTTGGGCAAACTACGCCACGGACGTGGCCGAGGACTCCGGCTTCCTCACACCAGCCGAGCGCCATGGCCAGCACCGCGCCCGACTGAGAATGGCGGCCCGGGCTATCGTCGACATTCGCCTGCACCAGGGCCGCTGGCGGCTCCGCGAGGCGGTTGACTTTTATACCCAGCGTGTCGGCATGCCCGCGGCCGCGGCGCAGGCCGAAGCCGTGAAGAACAGCCTGTTTCCAGGCGCGGCCTGCATGTATCTGGCCGGCTGGGACGACATCTGGCGGCTGCGGCGCGAGGTCGAAGCTCACCAGAAGAGCGCCTTTGCGTTGCGCGCATTTCACGATCGAATACTCTCGTTCGGGTCGATACCGGTAACGCTGATTGCGCGGGCGGTACTGGAGAGTCCGTCGGTTCCTGCGCTGGCACAACTGTAGCAAGAGGAGGACTCACCAGATGTCTGCCTTGCGTCGCCGCGAGTTCCTACTTTGGTCGGCGGCAGCCGTCGGCACGATCGGGCTGGCGGCGTGCCAGTCCACGGCGCCGTCCGCCCCGGCGGCCCAGCCCACTCCATCGACTGCCGCGCCCACGAGCGCACCCGCTCTCCCGGCGACCGCTCAGCCGGCCTCAGCCCCCAAGCCTACGGCCGCATCGGCCCCGGCGCCGACGACCGCTCCTGCCGCGGCCGCGCCGGCCGCCTCGGGCGGCAGCCTCGTCTACGGGCTGAACGGCGATGTCGACGATACGCTTGACCCACAGGTGACCAACTTCGACACCACTATCCGCATCACGCTGAATGTCTGTGAGCCGCTGGTGTGGGAGCCCGAGCCTGGCAAGTTCATGCCCGCGCTCGCCGAAAAGTGGGATATCTCGCCGGATGCAACGGTGTACACGTTCAATCTGAAGCGGGGTGTCAAGTTCCACGACGGCACGCCGTTCAATGGCGCCGCGGTCAAATTCACGTTCGACCGGGTGGTAGATCCAGCCACCAAGGCTGGCCAGTCGCACGATCAACTCGGGCCATACGATCACACCGACGTCGTAGACGACTACACCATCAAAGTGGTCATGAAGCAGCCGTACGCACCGCTGCTGACCAATTTGAACGGTTATCTGGGGATCGTTTCGCCGACGGCGGTCCAGGGCATGGGTCTGGCGGCTTTCGCACGCCATCCGGTTGGGACTGGTCCCTTCATGTTCAAGGAGTGGGTCACCAAAGATCACGTCACGCTGGTCAAGAACCCGGACTACAACTGGGGTTCATCGATGTTCAAGAACACGGGAGCCCCCTACCTGGACCAGGTCACTTACAAAGTGATCCCCGAACCCGCGGTACGTACCGGCACGCTCAAAACCGGCGAGACACACATCATTGACGAAGTGGATCCGCTTGAGTATGCCGCGCTCGGCAAGGACAGCAACTTCGGCGTCATCATGAAGGGCCAACCCGGGTCGGGCTGGATACTGATGCTCAACAGCACCAGCACCGGTGCCATCAGCGATCCGGCTGTACGTACGGCGATGGAATACGCCGTGGACCGCGATGGCGTCAATCAGTCGGTGTTCCAGGGTTTGAACAAAGCCGCATGGAGTGCGCTGATGCGACCAACCTTTGCCTACGATCCGGCGACCGAGCAAATTTACCGCTTCGATCCCGACAAAGCCAGGAGCCTTCTCGACGCAGCCAGCTGGCAGCCAGGTGCGGACGGTATTCGAACCAAGGCTGGCCAGAGGTTGGAGATCGCCTTTCCGATCATCTCGCGCCCGCGTGACACCGCGATGGCCGAATCGGCCCAGGCCAGCCTGCACGACGTCGGTATCGACCTGAAGGTCGATCCACTCGAGCGCGCCGCCGCGCGCGACGCCTACAACCAGAACCGCTATGACGTGAGCTTCATGTGGTTCTCGTATGGTGATCCCGACGTGCTGCGCACATTGTTCCACTCCGCCAATGTGCAGGCGTTCAACCGCAGCAAGTATCAGGTGCCCGACGTCGACAAGATGCTGGAAAATGCAGCCGGGTCGACAGACCCGAACCATCGCGCCGACCTGTACAAGCAAATCCAGGAGCGAGTGTTGAAGGACACCGCCATCATCCCACTGGTGGATACCATCGTCTACAACGCCAAGCGAGCCGAGGTTCAGGGCGAGATACTCGATGCGCTGGCATCCTATGTGTACCTGAACGACGTGCAGCTCAAGAGATCCTGAATCTCGAGTCTGACGATCCGAGCTGAGCGGGCCCGTCGGTGATTGCCTACGTCTCCCAGCGAGTGTTCCAGGCCGTGCCTGTCGTGGTTGGGATCTCGGTGCTCAGTTTCTTGATGCTGCACCTGGTGCCAGGTGATCCCGTCCAGATCTTCGCTGGCGACAAGCCGCTCACTCCCGAACGCGCCGCCGAATTGCGACATCAGTACGGGTTGGATCGCCCGCTCGTCGTTCAGTACCTGGACTATGCCAGCCACGCGGTGCGGGGTGACCTTGGTGTTGCATTGCGCAGCCAGCGGCCGGTGCTCGACAGCATTCTCGAGGCGCTGCCGAGCACGGCGCAGCTCACGTTGGCGGCGCTTGGCATGGCAGCCGTTTTCGGGATCACGCTGGGCATCCTGGCCGCGGTTGCCCACGGCACCTGGTTGGATACGGCCGTCATGACGATTGCCATGCTGGGCATCTCGACACCCGTGTTCTATTCGAGTCTTCTGTTGATCCTGCTCCTCTCGTTCACCCTGGCCTGGTTGCCTGCGACCGGCCAGGGAGGACTGGAGCGCCTCATCATGCCCGCGCTGGCGCTGGGTCTGAGCTCGTCGGCAGTCCTGGCGCGCCTGGTGCGCTCAAGCATGCTGGAGGTGCTGCGCCAGGAGTACGTCACGACGGCGCGCGCAAAGGGGCTGGCGCCGCCACTGGTCGTGCTGCGACATGCGCTCAAGAATGCGCTGATTCCGGCCGTCACCATGCTCGGGCTGCAGCTTGGCGCGCTGCTCGGCGGGGCGGTAGTGACCGAGACGATCTTCTCGCGGCCGGGCGTGGGGCGACTGGCCGTCGATGCTATCTTGAATCGTGACTTTCCGCTTGTGCAGGGCACTGTGCTGTTCGCCGCCTCGGTGTATGTCCTGGTCAACCTCGCGGTCGACATCTCATACGCCCTCATCGATCCACGTATCCGTTATCGATGAGCACACCTGCCCTGGCTACAGTTCGACCTGGTGCTGTTGGCGCTGCTGGTCCGGCGAGGGATAGGGCGAGTCTGCGCACCTGGCGGCGTGCCTTGCAGAGCCGCAGCGCGATGATCGGGGGCGGGGTGCTGTTGCTGATAGTGCTGGCGGCGCTAGCGGCGCCGCTGATCAGTCCATACGATCCGATCAAAACCAATCAGCGGCTATCGTTGCAGCAACCATCGCCCGATCACCTGATGGGCACGGACCGCTTTGGGCGCGACATCTTCTCGCGGGTAGTCTGGGCGGGTCAGACGTCGCTCCCGATCGGCCTGGTGGCGGTGGCGATCGGAGTGCTTCTCGGTGTCAGCCTCGGACTGCTGGCCGGCTATTACGGTGGCTGGATCGACGCCGTCATCATGCGGGCTGTGGACCTGCTCCTGGCGTTTCCCGGGATCTTGCTGGCGCTGGCAATCATCGCCATCCTCGGTGGCAGCCTGATCAACTTGATGATCGCCGTCGGCATCTCGTCCATTCCCGACTACGTCCGTATCACACGCGGCACGGTGCTCAGCGTGAAGGAGCGCGAATTCGTCCTCGCAGCCCGTGTGATTGGCTGCCGGGGGCCCGCGATCATGCTGCGGCACATTCTGCCCAACGTGGTGGCGCCCCTCATCGTGCTGGCAACCCTGGGCATGGCCGCGGCCATTATCACCGGATCGGCACTGAGCTTCCTCGGACTGGGCATCAAGCCGCCGACGCCCGAATGGGGCAACATGCTGGCCGAGGGGCGTGAGTTCCTGCAGCATGCCCCATGGGTCGCTTTCTTTCCGGGCGCCGCGATCATGCTGACCGTGCTGTCGATCAACCTGTTTGGGGATGGATTGCGCGACATCCTGGATCCACGCATGCGCGTATGAACGCGTCGCGACACCTGGAGGGCAAGCGCGCACTGATCACCGGCGGCACGTCGGGCATCGGTGAAGCAACCGCCGAGCTGTTTGTCAAGCAAGGCGCCCGGGTTGCGATCGTCGGTCGCGATCAGCACCGCGGCGAGGCGTTGGAACGCCGCCTCGGCGTCGGGTTCGTAGCCTGCGATGTCAGTCAAGAGGTCGCCGTTTCCTCAATGGTGTCGCGGGTCATGTCGCTCACGGGCGGCATCGACGTGCTGGTCAACAACGCTGGCATTATCAACTTCGGAAGCGTCCTCGACGCCCGGATCGACGAGTGGGATGCGCTGATGGCCACCAACGTGCGCGGGGTCTTCCTCGTCTCGCGCTACGTGTTGCCACATATGATCGCCGGTGGAGGTGGCAGCATCACCAACATCGGCTCCAACCTTGGCCTGGTGGGCACCCGCGGCGCGGCCGCATACGCGGCCTCCAAGGGAGCAGTCGTGCAGCTCACCCGCGCCATGGCGCTTGACCACGCGCCAGACGGCGTGCGCGTGAACTGCGTCTGCCCTGGCACCATCGAAACTCCGCTGGTCCAGCGGCAGCGCGTCGGCCGCACCCCGGAGCAGGAGCAGCAGGCTGCCGAGCGAGTGAGGCTCCGATTTCCGATCGGGCGTATTGGCGAGCCTGGCGAAGTCGCGACCCTTGTCGCGTTCCTGGCCAGTGATCAGGCGTCATTTGTCACCGGCGCAGCCTACAGCGTGGACGGCGGTTACACGGCTCAGTAAAGCTCGGGGGCTCGGGGCAGCGGGGCGTGCGGTCGGCCGGTGTGTGCGCCGCCAGAGATATCGACGATGCTGCCAGTCATCCAGGCGTTCCGCTCACTGGCTATGAAGACGATGACTTCGGCGATGTCGGCCGGCGCGCCTGTGCGACCGAGCGGTGTCATGTCCAGCATCATGCGCATGTAGGGGGTGAGGCTCGTATCGCCAGCGTGCAGCGCCGCATCGGTTACCAGGCCGGGTGCGACAGCGTTGACACGGATCCCGTGTGGGCCAAGCTCGATCGCCAGTGACTCGGTCAACATGTTGATCGCGGCTTTTGAGCCGCTGTAACCGGCGGCGCCGAGACGCGCCGACGTCGCGGCCCCAGACGAGACGTTCACGATGCTTCCGCCTCGGCCACGTTCGACCATCTGCCGGGCAACTGCGCGACAGGTCAGCATCGTTCCGCGCGTGTTGACGGCGAACGTGCGGTCCCACTCCTCCTCGTTAGCCTCCAGCAGCGGACGATTGGGTGAGACGCCGTGCGCATTGACCAGCACGTCAACCGGGCCAAGAGTAATGCTGAGCTCACGAAGAGCCGCGTCCACGTCTGCCGCCCGCGAGACGTCAGCGCCCACTCCGACGGCACGCGCGCCTGTTTCTCGCAGCCTGTCCGCTGTTGCCGCTGCCCGATCGGCGCCGATGTCCAGCACGCCGACATCGGCGCCCTCGCGCGCGAAGGCCGCGCAGATGACAGGTCCGATGCGTCCACCGCCGCCTGTTACCATGACCACCTTACCGCCCAGGCCCAATTCCATCCGAAGCCTCCTGGGTTACGGTTTGCGACCCGCAACCATGAACATCGTCACGACGCACAAGAAGCATCCCGCGGCCGCGGCGGCGGCGAGTGATTCCGACCAGGCCAAAGCGTCATCGATGCTGATGATGCCCGCTTCGGCCGCGCGTTGTGCGTAATAGTCGAGCCGCAGGGACGCGTTGGTGTGCGCATAGTCCGTTCGTGGGCTCGGCAACACGGCGACATGAGTGCCATCGACCAACTGCTCGCCAATAGTCACGGCTGTGCCAGCACCTTCGATAAGGACGGCCTGCCCATGCCGCCCGCCAAGCACGTCGCGGTCGTCGCCTGCATGGATGCCCGCCTCAATCTGTATGGCCTGCTCGGCCTCAGCGAGGGCGACGCTCACCTCATCCGGAACGCCGGAGGCGTCGTCACCGAGGCGGCGCCTCAGCCGACGCTCCTTTCTGCGCGGATCGCTTGCTCTTGGATTGACCGTTCCGGTAGCCGGCGGGCTGCTCGCCGCCTGCTCGCCGGCGCCGGCGGCCGCACCATCGGCAACTCAGGTCGCCGCGGCTGCGCCAAACGCGGTGGCAGCGGCGCAGACGGCCGTGGTGGCCGCTCCCACAGCCGCCGCCCAACTGGCGCCCACGGTGGCTGCCGCCGCCACCCAGGCCGCGCCGACAGTGGCCACAGGCGGCAGGTTCAAGGTCTCCATCCTGGGCAAGGAGATGAGCCAGGACGAGGTTGCCGCGGAGCTGGCGAAGGAAGCCGAGGTCAACGTGGCGAACTGGACCTTCACCGCGAACGACGCCATCGTCGGCCGCTTCCAGGCGGTGGTGAAGGAGCAGTGGGGCGTCGACGTCAAGTGCAACTACCTCCCGTCCCAGTCGCCCAGCATCTACCTGACCAACCTGTACACCGCCAATCAGGCCGGCAACCCTTCGCCCTACGACGTGATGGCGATCGAAGAGCCGTACTACGTCGAAGCCAAGGGCCACGGCGTCACCCAGGACATCTTCCCCTCCGATTTGATGAAGAACTGGGAGCCGGTCGACAAGCGCTACCTGTGGATCCCCAAGGGCTCACCCCACCCGCTCCTGGCCCAGCTGTTCCTGAACTGGCGCATAAGCTCCGACGGGCTGATTCCGGGTGACAAGTGGCCGTCCGCGCCGGGCGCCGGCCCGATGAACTGGCAGGACAATCAGGGCGCCTGGTCCGAGATCTTCGAGGGTGTGCTCTACGCGGGCCAGGAGAAGGACGTCCCGGCCTGGTTCGCGGACGCCTACAAGCGCTTCTACCCGCCATTCAGCGACTACGACAAGCTGAAGGCGGTTGACTGGGACTACTATGCTGCCAACCAGAAGGACTGGCAGGACGCTGAGTCCAAGGGGCTCGGTCTCTAGCGTACAGAGAGCAGCGCGTCCGGAGGCGACTTGGCAACCATCGAAGCGGTGCGCACGACGCCGGCGGTGTCAGGCGGCGCGGCATGGAAGCGACTCGCGCCCTGGCTCCTGATCCTCCCGGGCCTGGCGACCACGACTCTCTTCCTGGTCGTCCCGCTCGGCTACCTCACCATACTCAGCTTTACGAGCGGGTCGACCTTCTTTCAGAGGCCCGTCTTCACCACCGGCAATTTCCAGACCATATTTGGCGAGCAGCTGTACCTGATCTACACGACGATTTTTCAAGCCGTCGGCTCCACCCTGATCGACCTGGTTTTCGGGTTTCCCTTCGCCTACATCCTGGTGCGGAAGGTTCACTACCGCGACCTCGTCCGCGCGCTCATGGCGTTTCCGCTGTTTGGCACGCTGTATCTATCATTCGGTTTGAGCTTCATCTTCCTGCCCGACACGGCGTTCGGGAAAGTGCTGGTGGCGCTCGGCTTCAATCCGGTGAACTTCCTATACTCGACGCCCACGGTCCTTTCGCACTTGCGATCGGCTCGTTTCCGTTCATGGTGGTCAACGTCGCGACCGCGCTCCAGAACATAGAGGTCGCTCTCGAAGAGGCGGCGGCGGTGCTTGGCGCTAATGCCTGGCAGACGTTGACCCGCGTCCTGTTGCCGCTCACCCGGTCGGGCATGCTGGCCGGCAGCCTGTTGTGTTTCGGCTGGAACATGGGCGTCTACATCGTTCCGATCTTGCTGGGAACGACCGACGATCAGCGCGTCCTGGCGGTGAGCATGTACATCCGAGCAACCAAGCAGAACGGCTACGGGATGGCGGCAGCGCAGGGCATCGTGCTGATGGTCCTGGCGTCGATGGTCACCTACGTCTCGCTGCGCTACTCGCGCGGAGCTCTGGCAGATTGAGGGTAGCCAACACGAGCCTCGCCCAGCCGGCCGCGCTCCTCCGCGGACGCGGTTCGCGGTTGTTCTCCGCGCGGCGCTTGACCGACGTCCTGATGCACGGCTACGTCCAGCTGTGGCTGTTGATCTTCGTGCTCCCTTTCCTGGCACTGCTCGACTACTCACTACAGAAGGGGCGCGGGTACGACCCGATTGGCAACTACAGCTACGTGTTCCTCGGGACTTTCAGAGAGAACCTGCTGCTCAGCCTGCAGGTGACCGTGTCGGCTATCGTCCTGAACACATTGATCGCGATCCCGGCGGCGTACGGCATCGTGCGGTTCAGCTTCCCAGGAAATCGGGGCATTTTGTCGCTTCTCAACCTGCCGCTGTACACGCCGGCAGCCGTCATGGGGCTGGGGCTTTTGCTCGTGTACAACCTCGTCTACCATATTCAGCAGTCGACGATTGGGCTGATCGCGGCCATGACTATGGGCACCTTTGGCCTCGCCTTGATGCCGATCATCGTGGCGCTCAAGGACTTGCCGCCGGCTTTCGAGGAGGCGTCGCTCTGTCTGGGCGCGACCAGGTGGCAAACGTTCACGCGAATCGTCCTGCCACTGATCGGACCGGGCATCAGCGCGGGGGTCCTGCTGACGTTCGTGATCGTGTTCAACGAGTTCCTGGTCACGCTGTTCATACCCGGCGCCGGGCAGCAGACGGCCCCGCTGCGGGTCTACAGCCTGATCAGGAGCGCTGGCATCGCCAATACGACGGCCGCGCTGGCGGTCGCCATGCAGGCGATCTCGATCTTGCTCATCGCTCTGTTCTTCCGCATCGTTGGATCGCGCTATCTGCGTGGTACATACCTGATGTAGACCCGTCCAGGCTCGGGAACGGCGAAGCGTCCGTCCCCGGCCGCGACGAGGCAGCAAAGGAGCGTGTGGCACACGTACGTCTGGTCAATGTCACCAAGCGCTACGGTTCGGTCGTCGCCGCGGACCGCGTGAATCTCGACATCGCCGACGGCGAGTTCGTCACGCTGCTGGGTCCGTCGGGCTGTGGCAAAACGACCACCCTGCGCATGATCGCCGGCCTGGTCGAGACCTCGGAGGGCCAGATCTACTTCGACGATCAGGAGGTGAGCCACGTTCCGCCCAATCGGCGCAACGTCGGGTTCGTCTTCCAGAGTCATGCCCTGTTCCCGCACTTGTCCGTGTTCGACAACGTGGCGTTCGGCCTGTCGGTGCGTGGGACGCCGCGCGCGTCTATTCGGCGTCGGGTCGAGGAGATGTTGGCGCTTGTCAACCTCTCCGGCTACGAGAGACGCATGCCGGCGCAGCTGTCGGGCGGTCAGCAGCAGCGCGTAGCGCTGGCGCGGATGCTGGCGACGAACCCGCGCGTTCTGCTCTTCGACGAGCCGCTGTCATCGCTCGATCGGAACCTGCGCGATCAGTTGAAGCACAGCATTCGCGCGCTCCAGCAAGAGACCGGCAAGACGGCCGTCTTCGTGACCCACGATTAGTCGGAGGCGTTTGCTATCTCGGACCGCATCTTCGTCATGAATGCCGGACGGATCGAGCAGGGCGGCACCCAGCTCGAGCTGTACTTGCACCCCAGCACCCCTTTCGTAGCCGAGTTCTTGGGCAGCAACAATTGTTTGCGCGGCGTCGTCGCGGACTCCACGGGCGGGGGCGACGCGGGCGCCGTGGTCTCCGTCCAGGTTGGCCCCCACACCTTTACCAGTCCGAGCCCGCGCGCGACCGAACGGGGGACGCCCGTGCTTGCCTACGTGAGGCCGGAGAACATCTCGGTGATGCCGGACGGCGTGAACGGCAGGCGCAACTCGCTGGACGGCATCGTGGAGCGGATCGTTTTCGACGGCTCGACTATCCACCTCCACGTCGACACCGACGTCGCCCGCTTGCTGGTTGAAGTAAGCGGCTCGGAACGGCTCGATCTCATGACCGGCGCCGGGAGCAAAGTGCGCCTGGGATTCGACGACCTCACGCTCATCCCCGAGCCGGTAACGGCGCCGGTTCCTGGCAGCGGCTAACTGGCCAGTCTGAGTCAGGCAGCGCCGTTGGGACCCGTCTACGGGTCCGAGCTGGGGGGACTCATCCCTGTCCCAGAAGGGCAACGCCCAGAGCCGCCGCGTCCACGGCACGGCCACCAGCACGGCAGTCCCGAGGCACTGGTGAGCGACGGGGGCAGCATCTTTCAAGGCGCGGCACGCGCTCGGCAGCTACCAAAGCTGGGCATCACCAAGGAGTAGATCGCCAAGGGGTAGGCCTGGCAGTCGTACAGCGAGACCACGTTCAACGTCCAGCGGCGGATGGCCGACTGGCACTTCCGGCTGGCGACGACGTGGGCCGAGCTGCAGGCGGCCCACGATCACTGGGTGGCCGACTACAACTACCATCGAGACGCCCTCTCGGTCGCCGCAGCCACCGCTGTGGGAGCCGGGCCCGGACGACTGGCTACTGGTGGTCCGGGTCCCTGCAGCCCCCGTTGCGCGCGCCGACGGCCGGCGGGGATCCACGCCCAGCTCCTGCCAGCCGACGTCGCCGAGATGGCGGCGTTCCTTGCCTCTAGCCGAGCTGGGGGCGTGACCGGCACCATGACGAACGTGACCTGCGGGCTCGTGCTCCGCTGACGCGCCAACGCAACGAAGGAGAGGGCACCATGGACTGGAAGCTGGAACTTGTCGTCGTCCCCGTGTCCGACGTGGACCGGGCGAAGGCCTTCTACACCGAGCAGCTCGGCTTCAAACTCGATGTCGACCACCGCGCCGGTGACGCATTCCGTGTCGTGCAGCTGACGCCACCGGGCTCGGCGTGTTCGATCACGATCGGGGTTGGGATCACGGACGCGGCACCGGGCTCTGTCCGGGGCCTGCACCTGGTCGTCCGCGACATCCAGGCCGCACGTGCCCAACTGGTCGCGCGCGGCGTGGACGCCAGCGACGTCCAGCATTTTGAGGGCGGCGGGCCGGTGCCGGGCCCGGACCCGGACGACCGCGATTACGGCTCGTTCGTCTTCTTCAGCGATCCTGACGGGAACACCTGGGCTGTGCAGCAGGTCCGGCGCAGCGAGCCGGGCGCATGAGCATACAGCTCTCGGACGCGTCGACGTTCGAGACGCTCGCGCATCGAAGACGGCGCCATCGCGGAGATCACGACGTTCGCCGCCTCGCTGTTTCCGGTCTTCGAACTCCCATCGACCCTCTAGATGCCGGGCCGGCCCGTTTGCCGTGCATCAGACCCGTGCGGAAGCGGGTGTCCCTCAAGCGGATCCGCTTGAGTCACCAGGATACAGTTGCCGCGGTGGCCGACGCGCGGCAGGGCGACGAGGTGGCGTTCGAGCGGCTGGTGGAGCGACATCGCGGCGAGCTCTACGCCCACTGCTACCGGATGCTCGGCTCAGTGAGATCTGGGGACGAACAGGAGGGCCAGGCTGGGGCTCGCGGAGCCTACCGAGCCCCTCGTCCCACGCCACTGTGCCGAGGACCCGCCGGTGCTGATGCCGTGCTCGCAAGAGGGCAGGCGAGGCAGGCCGCATGGTGGCGCCGGACCCAGGGCTCAGAAGCAGCAAACTTTGGGAGATCGAGCGTATGGCCGCACTGCTCGTACACCAACTGCCAGTACAGATCCCGGTCCACCAGATTGCGGCAGCCCAGGCCGTTCTCGGCTAGTGCCAGTCAGGCCGTGGTCGACATAGACCCGGTCGGCCGTGACGCCGAGCGTGGCCAGGGCGTCAC
>JAABUQ010003519.1_pt1 | contig 28593 bp, 27 predicted proteins | sample 5560001 | NCBI WGS metagenome assembly JAABUQ01 (sample SAMN10711888, study PRJNA513371) | rock metagenome | isolation source: Antarctica rocks | place: Antarctica: Victoria Land, Finger Mt nord | collected 2015-12-18 | reverse complement strand
GCTTCTTGCCAACCCATGTACTCCAACATCATCACACCGGACAGGATCAAAGAGCCAGGGTTAATCCGATCTAGCCCAGCGTGTTTGGGAGCGGTGCCGTGAGTCGCTTCAAAGATGGCACATTCATCGCCAATATTGGCTCCGGGTCCCATGCCCAAACCGCCAACAATTGCCGCAGCTGCATCCGACAAATAATCTCCATTCAGGTTCATAGTGGCGAGAATTGAGTATTCATCAGGGCGTGTCTGGAGCTGTTGAAAAATGCTATCGGCAATCCGGTCATTGACCATCACTTGATCTTTCCACCGACCATTGCCGTGAGTTTCCCATAGGTTTTCGAGTACGTTTTCGACTTCCTGGCAAACTTGGGCTTGCTTTTGGGGAGTTAGGGCATTATAGCCTGGTTCAATTTGACGAGCGTTGGCTTCAAGGGAAATGTCTGGATTTAGCTCCTTGTTACTCAGAATCCAGGATTCCCGCTCGGTAATGCACTGCTCGCGAAACTCAGTAGTAGCAAGTTCATAGCCCCAGTCCCGGAAGGCTCCTTCGGTGTACTTCATGATGTTGCCTTTATGTACTAAAGTCACCAATTGCTTGGGTTTGGGGAGTCGTAGGGCATGTTTAATCGCCCGACGCACTAAGCGCTGGGAACCATGCCGACTAATTGGTTTGATGCCAATGCCAGAATCTAGCGGGATGCGTTTGTTGCCGTGTTCGGGAGTGGCGGGGATCAGTTCGTTATTGAGCAGCCCAATCAAGCGATCGCCAATTTCACTGCCCTGCCGCCACTCAATTCCCAGATAAATATCTTCGGTATTTTCCCGGTAGATGATAACGTCCAGCTTTTCAGGATTCTTGTGGGGCGAGGGCGTGCCTGGGTAATATCGGCAAGGACGGACACAAGCATAGAGGTCATTAATCTGCCGCAACGCTACATTCAGCGAGCGAATGCCACCTCCCACCGGTGTTGTTAATGGCCCTTTGATCGCCACGCCGTAGGCTTTAATCGCTTGCAGCGTGTCTTGAGGTAGATACTGGTAGGTGCCATACTGTTCGCAGGCTTCATCTCCAGCAAAGACCTTGAACCAACTGATTTCCCTTTTGCCACCAAAGGCAGTTTGCACAGCGGCATCGATCACCTTTTGGGTAGCAGGCCAGATATCGACACCAGTCCCATCGCCGCGAATAAAAGGAATAATCGGATTGTCAGGGACAATGGGTTCACCATCCTTGAAGGTGGTCTGGGAGCCAGTGTCGGGGGGGTTAATCTTTTCGTACATCCTGGTCAGAAACTCCTGATAGTCACGCCGCCTGCGAAAACTCGACTGTTTCGATGATAAAATCCTTCTCTGGAAGGCTAGCAGATTTCATCGGTGGTAAGTCTATCCCAGATAACTTTTTTCACCGGACACTTTGCGCTCGTTGGGGGAACCCCTTCGGGTAACTCTTCGCTCGCCTAACGCCTACGGCTTCGCTACGCTGGCGGAGTAGCGCAGTCGCCGTTGACTGTGGGAAAACCCCACTTGCGGGATTGCCGGGGAACCCTAACGCCCGTCGCCGTTGACTGTGGGAAACCCTCGCGCATAGCGCTGGCTCACCAATGCAGTGGCTCCCCTCGCGCATAGCGCTGCCTCACCGCCCACACAAGTGTCCTGACCAATTCCTGACACGGGCGTTAGATTAATTAATATCAGTCCTTTAACCGCATTCCAGTGAGGGCATGACTGACTCAATGACCGCCTCAGAAACCAAAAACGACCTCTCGGCTCTGAGATTCCAGTTAATATCTGGGTCTGAAAAAGTACAACAGCAACTGCTCCAACAGCTAGCGAGTGCTGGCAATGCAGGCTTAGATGTCTTAATGGAATTTTTACTCCAGCGTCAGTCTGACCCACCCACATGGGTTGAGGGCAGAGCTTATCAAGTTCTCTACACTGCTGATTCCCCCACAGCGAGAGAGTTTCTCCAGACCCATTTCCCAACTGGGATTGTTCCCCTACGCTCAGAACGCGGCATTGACTACAGGCAGTTGCAACAGTTGCTTAGGGTCCAAAACTTTCAAGCAGCCGATTGCCTCACCCTGCAAAAGCTATGTGAGCTAGCAGGACCAGCGGCGGTGCAGAGAAAATGGCTATATTTCACAGAAGTCGAGAACTTTCCTCAGCTTGACCTGCAAACCATCAATACTCTGTGGTTAGTCCACTCCGAGGGCAAGTTTGGCTTTTCGGTGCAGCGAGAACTCTGGCTTTCGTCGCCAAACTGGGAAAATTTCTGGCCCAAAATTGGTTGGAAAACTGGCAATAACTGGACCCGCTATCCTGACGGTTTTACCTGGAATCTCGCCGCCCCAAAAGGGCACCTCCCCCTTTCTAATCAGCTACGTGGGGTCAGGGTGATTGCTTCGTTGTTATCTCACCCCACCTGGTGTAAAGAGCAGGGGGGGCAGGGGGAGCAGGGGGGGCAGGGGGAGAAAAGAAAGGTGGGGAGCTGAGGGAGCGAACCCCCTTAGATAAATATAGAGGTACAGAATAAAACGTATTTGTTGCGACATGGCCTGCCATGTCGCAACAAATCTTTATGGTTTGTCCCTGAATTTATCCAGGGGCTTGAGACCGTTTGAATTGATGGGTTTTTCTTCCTTCCCCTGCTCCCCCTGCCTCCCCTGCTTCCCCTGCCCCCCCTGCTCTCTTCTCCCACCCCTCACTGTGTGTAGTTGATACTTTCAGTTGCGTTAAACTTGAGCTAGAAGAGGATAGAGAAGGCTTGAATAGGTTCAATTTCTGGCCAAATTTCGGGAATCTTAAGGGTAGTAGATCACCGGAAGGCAGTAGTTAGATGAAATACATATTTTTCAGCAAGCATCAAGGTAGGGGCGGGAATGTTAGAGCCTGATAACAAGCTGTATCGCCAGTTGGATAGTTTGACGGCATCGGCAGAGGAACAGCAACGCCTCAAGGCCCTGTCAGATCTAGGCTTGCTGGAGGCAGAGACGATCCCGGTTTTTGAGGAAGCCACTCAGACATCTGCCCATTTTTTGGAAGTACCGATCTGCATTTTGGGATTTGTGGAGCGGAGCCTTTTCCAGATTAGGTCAGCCGTGGGTTTATCGCGGCTCGGACTAATGAACGCGATCGCGCGGGAGCGTCAGATGCCACGCCATGAATCCTTATGCACTTACGTGGTGGAGAGACAGCAGGTTTTGGCAATTAGTGATGCCCTAACGGACCCAAATTTGGCTAAGAGCGTGTTGGTGGAGCAATACGGCGTCCGCGCTTACTTGGGATCGCCGTTGTTTGATGCAGACGGGCATTGTCTGGGGGCGCTCGCCGTCATGGACCTATCGCCGCGCACTTTTACTATCAGAGATATCCAGTTTTTAGAACTCATGGCTCGCTGGAGCATGAGTGAATTTGAGCGGAACCGACTGCTGAAAGCTAGGGAGATAGATAGACCTGTTGGTCATAAACACTTAAGTCATCCCCAGTACTCCAACACCCCAACACCCCAACAACCCAACTCCAACAACGATCTGCCTGCCATCAATCAGGTCAAACTCGAAATATTAACGCAGTTGACTCACGAACTGCGGACACCCCTGACATCGGTCTTGGGGATGGCTGGTGTTGTGGGTCGCGAAATTTATGGCCCCTTGACAAGTAAGCAAAAAGAATATCTGGAAATTATCCAGCACAGTGGTAAGTACTTGCTCTCAATCGTGAATGAAATTTCCGAACTGGGATCGCTGGATATGGCCACACCAGTACTCAATCCGACTGCTGTAGACATTGACATGTTGTGTCAACAAGTACTCAATTCGTTGGAAGAGGTAGCCAACCGGCGAGAACAAGAAATTCGCCTATCAGTGGAACCGGGGCGGAGTCGCACTTGGGTTTTGGATAAATACAAATTTAGGCAACTGCTGTATCACCTCGTTTTTAGTGTGATTCACTCATCTCCTAATCAGAGTGTCGTTCGCATTCATGTGTCGCATAGAAGCGGCGGGCTGAACCTTGCGGTTTCGGTTTCCCATCCCTGGCTGGGGGATGGCTTGATCGAAGTTGATTCTAAATCCGGTCAGCTGCCAGCGCCAGTTGTCCTCGGTTACCCAGAGGTACCATCTTACAACAGGAGTGGTCAAGACCAATTGTCAGAAACACCGATATTACCTGTAGCAGATACTCAGCTTTTAAAGTTGAGCCCGCTCAACGCAGCCGCTGGAGCTGCCTCCAGCGGAACGTTGAGTCTTTCGGGTTCAGGTCCACTTACCGCTTTGGCTTCAGATGCTACGGAACGCCCCAACCTCCGCTCTCGTGAAGACCTGCGTCTGTTGCTTAGCTGTTATGTGGCGCAATTACACGGTGGGCAAATCTCAATTCAAGGAACACCAGAGTCAGGCTATCGCTATATGGTGAGTTTGCCAGAGCTAGAGGCAGTAGATCAGAGTATCTAGCCAAGGATGAAGCGTGAAGTGTAAAGTATGATCTAGCCTAAGCACCTCTAGTTATGAATTCAGTCTGGCGAGGATTCACTTTATCCGATGTGCCGCTTTCCCAGTGGCAAGGCGCAAGCTACCTGCACCGTTCTCTAGTAGGACGGCTGCGCCCTTGGCGACAGGGTAGTTGGCTGTTGCAGTGGGCAAATTTGCTGGCGGCAATGTTAGTCAGCCTAGTGTTAGGGCTGGTGCCTTTCGTGTCTCGTGAACTGTTACTTGTGTTGCTGGTAGCCTGCGCTGGATTTTGGGTGCTGCTCACCTTATCAGATGACGCCAAGCCTGAACTCACCCCAATTCATCTGCTAGTTTTGCTCTACTGGGGGATTGCTACAATAGCGACGGCCTTATCACCAGTGAAGATGGCGGCATTGAGCGGCTGGGTCGAGCTGACGCTCTTACTGCTGCTGTTTGCGCTCTGTGTAAGGGCTTTGCGATCGCCTCGCCTCCGCTCTTGGCTAATTACACTCTACCTCCATGTGGCCCTCGTCATCAGTGTTTACGGGCTACAGCAAGGTTATTTTGGGGCCGCTGCCCTCGCTACCTGGGTCGATCCAGAATCTCCTATGTCCCAGCTAGTGAGGGTCTATAGCTATCTGGGCAATCCTAACTTACTAGCTGGATACCTATTGAGCGCCATTGCCTTGAGTTTGATGGCGATATTTGCCTGGCGAGGCTGGTTGCCTAAAGCCCTGGCACTAACGATGTTTGTCGTCAATACCGACTGTCTATTTCTGACTTATAGTCGCGGCGGCTGGATTGGGCTCTTGGTGACGATGTTTGTCCTGTTGGTGTTGCTGGTGTATTGGTGGAGTGCCCAATTGTCGCCTTTTTGGCGTACTTGGTCTCTGCCGATTCTCCTAAGCAGTTCGACTGTGGTGTTGCTACTAGCAGTCATGTTCGTGGAGCCAGTGCGCGAGAGATTTTTCAGTATATTTGCCGGTCGAGGAGATAGTAGCAATAACTTCCGGATCAATGTTTGGACATCTGTGATGCAGATGATTCGCGATCGCCCACTGCTAGGTATCGGTCCTGGACACAGTGCCTTCAACAAAATCTACCCAATCTACCAAAGCCCCCGTTTTAGTGCCTTGAGTGCTTATTCCATTCTGCTTGAAGTGGCTGTGGAAATAGGCTTAATTGGATTGGCTAGTTTCGTCTGGCTGCTGATTGTGACGTTTAATCAGGCATTGCTACAACTAGTGCGGTTGCGGCGATTAGGCAGTCAGGATGGATTTTGGCTGATTGGTGCAGTCGCCTCCCTGCTAGGTATGCTAGCTCACGGCATGGTTGATACGGTTTGGTACCGACCTGAGGTCAACACCATCTGGTGGCTGCTAGTGGCTCTGATCGCCAGTTATTACGTTAATAGTTTTTCATCGCCCGTTGGATATCGCGCTGATCCTGGCGTCGCTTGATGTCTTCGCGTTTGTCATGAAGTTTTTTACCTTTGGCAAGCGCTACGCTAACTTTGACCAAGCCTCGCTTGAGATACATTTTCAAGGGCACTAAAGTTAAGCCTTGCTGTTCCACTCTACCAATCAGCTTGCGGATTTCCTGCCGATGCAGCAACAGCTTACGGGTTCGTCGGGGGTCGTGGTTGAAATATTCTCCACTCCCAGTATAAGGAGAAATATGCACGTTCAGTAGCCATGCCTCCCCATTACGGAGCAGGGCATACCCATCTTGCAGGTTGACCTTGCCTGCTCGAATCGACTTCACCTCCGTTCCCGTTAGCTGAATTCCAGCTTCATAGGTTTCAATAATTTCATACAGATAACGGGCTTGACGGTTATCACTAACAACTTTGTAACCTTCGCTCTTTTCGCTCATTTATACTTGTACCAAAGGCAAATGTGCATTTTATAGAGGCGCTTAGGCTAGGGAAACTTTAGCCTAAGCGTCTCTCTTACAGGGCCAGTATTCTTGTTTCTTCGTAACCTAAGCGCCCCTAGTTTAGAGATCGATGATGTAAAATAAAATTCTTTAGAACACATTGTTAAAACATAGAATTTATTATCATAACATAACTCAATTAATGATGGATGAAGCTCGATCTTCCTCCCTAACCTAAGCGCCTCTAGTAGATGTTGTGCCAAAGCTCAAACCTGTGTAGGATGCATCAGCAAAGAAATCCTGCCCTAGTATGAGAGGTAAGCGCTATTACTACCCGTGCTAACGGTTCAGGTAATCGAGGCAAATTTATTAAGTGAAAATGCTAGCCTTCTACCATCCATGCCCTTGACGATACTTATTGTTGATGACGATTTAGGGACTCGTCTGTCTATCAGCGATTACCTTGAAATGGCTAGTTACTCAGTCCTAACGGCTGTTGATGGTCAAGAAGCACTGGATATGGTTGAGGCTTATCGTCCTCATTTAATGGTGACAGATATTGTTATGCCACGGATGAACGGCTATGAACTCGTGCGGTGCGTTCGTCAACACCCAGCTTTCCGCTTGTTACCAGTCATTTTCTTAACGGCACGAAATAAGACCGAGGAGCGGATTCAAGGTTACCAGTCCGGCGCCGATCTCTATCTGCCCAAGCCTTTTGAACTTAAAGAGCTAGGAGCGGCGATTCGCAATCTTCTGGAGCGATCGCAGATGATTCAGTCTGAGTCCCGCTTGTACTACGAAGAGGGTTCACGCATCCCCGCAATACTCCCAATTGGCACCGCTCAACCCGAGCTGCCATTCCCTCTGACTCAGCGAGAACAGCAAGTCCTAGTACTGCTGACTCACGGCCTTTCTAATGCCGCCATTGGTACTCAGCTGCACCTCAGTCCTCGGACAGTGGAAAAGTACGTCAGTAGCTTATTAAGAAAAACCGAAACTAGCAACCGGGCAGAACTAGTTGGCTTTGCCATGAAGCATCGCTTAGTGTGAGGCGGGTGGCAGTAACTTTGCCGGACCTTAGATGGGCGAATTTGAAGCACCGTCCTTACGGACTGGGGGCTGATTGCTGATGACCTGTTCCAGCAGTCCTTCACAGGCATCAAGTAATAGCTCAATAACACAAGCAAAGCTCTCTGGACCTCCATAGTAGGGGTCTGGGACTTCTTTGGCGGTATGCCTAGAGCAAAAATTGCACATCAAATGCACCTTATCCCGGTACTGCCCAGATGGGTCGAGAGCCAGGATATCGTGATAGTTTTCCCGATCCATTGCCAGAATCAAGTCAAAGTTTTCAAAGTCTGACCTATGAAACTGGCGAGCTTTGCCACGGAGTTGAAGACCAAGTGAGCTTGCCGCAGCTATAGACATCCGGCGGTCAGGTGGGCTACCGATGTGATATCCGGCTGTCCCCGCAGAATCGCAGATAATACTCTGGCGCAGATTCGCCTGATCGAGCAGGTGGTTCATGACATTTTCTGCTGTCGGTGAGCGGCAGATGTTGCCAAGGCAAACAAATAAAAGTTTGTAGGGCATGTGTCTCGGTCACATACCAGGAAGCTCAAGCCCACTAGTCAGTTCTTCCATGCGCTCGCGCATCGTAGCCGTAGATTTGTTATATGCGTCTTTCATCGCTGCTGTGATCAGGTCAGAAAGCACTTCTGAGCCTTCTCCCATGGCATCGTTGGAGATTTCCACCCGTCGGGGTTCTTGGTTACCACTGAGAATGACCTTAACCAAACCACCGCCAGACTCTCCTGGAATTTCCATTTGCTCCAATTCTTCCTGAAGCTTTTTCGCGCCTTCTTGAACCTGCTGCGCCTTTTTAAAGGCTTCGGCTAGTTCTTTCATTTTTCCTAGACCGAAGCCAAATCCCTGTCCTTTTGTCATATTTGGTTGACCACGTGTGAATTGGATGAAAGACGAAATGTCCCAGCTTGAGATTTGGGTACCTCAATTATATACCTTGTCTGAGATTCGTTCCGAAAGTGGGGTCAAGCGCCTGCGGCGCGGGTGTAGGGTGTGGGGTGTGGGGGAAACCCCATAGATGAATCTAGGGACTTGTTCACTCTTTCGCCTTGTTTCTTCGAGCTTCGCCCCTCGAAACAAATATTTCTTTTTTCCATGAATAAATTCAGGGGCTTGTACCCGATAGGATGTGGGCATGCGATCTGCCCCTGTACCCCGCACCCCACACCCTACACCCCATTCTTGCTCACGATGCGGCATGGAATTCCTTGCGGTTGCTAGAAAACTCTCCTAGAAATCTAACTTCTGGCTCCAACCAAACAGACCAGTACTTTTCTACCTGCTGCTGGACATAGCAGATGAGCTGGAATATGTCGCTAGCCTTGGCTCCACCACAATTGAGGATAAAGTTAGCATGGCGCTGAGCCACTTGAGCCGCGCCAATTTGGTATCCTTTAAGACCTGTTTGTTCAATTAACCAACCAGCGGCGTAGGGTGTGGGATTCCGGAAGACGCTACCACAACTGGGCAGGTGGTAGGGTTGGGTTGTCTGCCGATGTTCTAGATGTTGAGCAGTTGTCGCCTTAACCTGAGCTGGGTCAGCGCCAGGTTGCAGCTGGAAGGTTGCCTGCGTAACCAGGTACTGGTTTCCTTGCAATACGGAAGTGCGATAGCTGTAGTCTAGTTGTTGACGGGTGAGGGTTTCCAGATTGCTGCTAGGTGAAAGCACTAAAGTGTCCACTAACGCGTTAGCCACACAGTTACTGTGGGCACCAGCATTCATGACGACAGCGCCACCCACCGTACCAGGGATACCGACAGCCCACTCTAGACCTTGCCACCCTAGAGCAGCAGCCTGCCAGGCTAACCGAGGCAGGGCAACCCCTGCCTCGGCTCTCAACTCCCCAGTGTCTTGGTGGAACTGGGTGTGTCGCAGGTGGCGGGTACTGATGACCAAGCCTGGTAATCCGCGATCGCTCACTAATAAGTTAGAACCCGCTCCTAGCCTAGTAACTGCTAGCCCTGACTTTTTAGCCCACTCTAAGCTAGCTTGTAACCCTTCCAAGTTCTGGGGGGCTACGTACCATTGGGCTGGTCCCCCGACTCGAAAGGAAGTGAGCGGTGCCAGGGGAACCTGGGACTTAATCTGACAATTAGTGCCGGGTAGGTAAATCATCTGGGGAGAGGGGGAGAGGGGGAACTCGGGGTCCCCTCTGGGGATAAGGGGGCAAGGGGGAGAGGGGGAGAGTATAGATATTCTCCCTATCCCGCTTCTTAGCGAAGTGCTGCCATGACCTCTGGAATGATCTGATTCAAGTTTCCGGCTCCCAGAAACAGGGCTAGGTCTCCAGGACGTAGTGTTTGTGTTAGGAACTCACGAACTGAGTTTAAAGTCGGTTTGTAAGTCACCTGTGGGTGGTGAGCCGCAGTCATTTCTGCCAGTTCTTGACCACTAATTTGCCCCAAGTCAGGTTCGCCAGCACTGTAAATTTGACTGACAACTACCCGATCGGCATTGCCAAAGGACTGGGCAAAATCCTGTAAAAAAGCCAGCGTCCGGCTGTAGCGATGGGGTTGGAAGATGGCGACGATTTTAGCTTGCGGTCCGGCCTGTAAGCGTGCTGCGGCAAGTGTAGCGCGAACCTCGCTGGGGTGATGGGCATAGTCATCAATGAAAAGGATGTCATTGGCTTCGCCGCGCAGTTCAAAGCGACGGCGGGCACCCTCGAACGTTGCCAGACTCTTGGCAATGACCAGAAAGTCTAACCCCAGTAGACGACCAACAGCCACTGCTGCTAGTGCATTGCTAAGGTTGTGTCGCCCCAGCAGTGGCAAATCTAATAGTCCCAAAACTTTTCCCCGCTCCCAAACACGGGCTATGGTGCCCTTCGCTCTGTAAGTAACGTTGGTTACGGTGTAGTCAGCTCCCATGTCTGGCTTAATGCTGTAGCTTACTGTTGGTTGAAGGTGCTCAGCAACTGTCGCATCATCAATGCAACCAACCAAAATTTGACAGCGCTGGGCAAAAACCTGGAAGGTAGCAACCACCTCATCCAGTGTCTCGTAGTGATCGGGGTGATCGAGTTCAATGTTGGTAACAATGCCAATCTGAGCCGAGAGATTGACTAAGGAGCCATCCGATTCGTCTGCCTCAGCCACAAGATACTCGCCTTGCCCCAGTCGCGCATTCCCTCCCCAAGCATTCACCTCCCCTCCCACGATAATTGTGGGATCGAGACCAGCCTGGAGTAAGAGATACCCAATTAAGCTGCTGGTTGTGGTCTTGCCATGGGTTCCTGCTACGGCAATACTGTAGTAATCTTGAATTAGGGCTGCCAGTAATTCGGAACGATGAAAAATCGGACAGCCTAAATCAAGCGCGGCTCTGTACTCTAAGTTAGCTGGATTAATTGCCGTTGAACAAACGACTTGGGGCAAGTTCACATTTGGTTTATTAGCTACTAACTGGCTGATTGGGGAATTGGGTTCTGCCACTTTTCCTGGCATAGCACCAGCACGAAGCGCCACCCCAGTGGGTATCATGTTTGTTAGCGGTTCCACCTGGGGCCAGAACAACTCCAGATTACTCGCATCTTGTCTGCCAAAAACATGTGCGCCGCTGGCTTCCAACCGCTGGGTGATGTGGCCCAAACAAATATCTGAGCCGGATACCGGCAGTTTACGCTTCGCTAAGATATAGGCAATGGCTGACATGCCAATACCACCAATGCCAATGAAATGAAATGGTCTGCCGCTAAAGTCAACAGAGCTTAGCATATTTACTCCTTACACACCACACCACACACAAAAAATATCACACGATATCATACCAGTGAGGGAATATTCACGGGTATTGCCTTGCAGCTAATCACCAGCCCTCGACTAAGAACTATTTCTAGATACAAGATTAACCGGCTCGACTGCATTTTGGTTGTATTTTTAAGTTTGTTGATCCTGGAAATATTTTGCTTTTCATATCTTGAATTAATCGTTACCTAGAATTGAATCAGGACCAGGAGAGACAAGGCGCACTGGAAATTGATGCGAAAAGTGGCAATTCTGGGCGGCACATTCGATCCGGTTCACTGGGGACATCTACTGATGGCGCAGACCGCTCTCAGCCAAGTTGCCCTGGAACAGGTGATTTGGGTACCAGCTCGCTGTCCACCTCATAAACTCGCGGCTAAATTTGAACATCGCTGGGAGATGGTACAAAGGGCGATCGCTGAACACCCAGCTTTTGTCATTTCACCATTGGCAGAAAATCACTCTGGCCCAACCTACGCGATTCAGACGCTGATTGAGTTCCAAGCTTTTTACCCAAATACTCACTGGTACTGGATTGTTGGTCTGGACACCTTTCAAACCTTGCCCCGTTGGTACCGGCGGTTGGAATTAGCGTCAGCGTGTGACTGGTTAGTGGTACCTCGAATGAGAGCAGGGGACAGGGGGCAGGGGGCAGGGGGCAGGGGGCAGGGGGCAGGGGAGGCAGGGGGAGATTATGAGGCTCTTTGCCAGCAAGTAGCTCAGCAACTGGGTGAGCAGGGTGTTGGTGTTCGCTGGCGACTATTGCAAATGCCTTTGGTGGGGGTTTCTTCCAGTTTGATTCGCCAGTACTGCCGCGATCGCACTTCGATCCGTTACTTAGTCCCGGAAGCTGTCAGAATTTACATTACCACCTACAATCTCTACTTAGACGGAACTGGATAAATTCTGTACTTTTCCTGCCGATTCTGACACGCACGGGTTATAATCCGAACCCCCTTTGCGATATGATCTGGTTCATCCAGAGGAAATTTCATAGCTTAAATCTAGAGGGCAAGACACTGTGATTAGAGTCGCAATCAACGGTTTCGGACGTATCGGACGCAACTTTACGCGCTGCTGGCTGGGGCGAGAAAATAGCAAAATCGAACTCGTCGCCATCAATGACACTTCTGACCCCAAAACCAACGCTCACCTGCTGAAGTATGACACGATGCTGGGGACGTTAAAGAATGCTGACATCAGTGCCGATGAGAACTCGATCATCGTCAACGGCAAGACCGTTAAGTGTGTATCCGACCGCAATCCAGAAAACTTGCCCTGGAAAGAATGGGAGATTGACCTGATTATCGAATCGACAGGTGTCTTTACTAGCAAAGAAGGAGCTTCCAAGCATTTAAAGGCCGGCGCAAAGAAGGTTCTGATCACTGCCCCAGGGAAAAATGATGATGGCACCTTTGTGGTGGGCGTGAATCATCACGACTATAACCACGACAAGCACGTCGTTTTCAGCAATGCCAGCTGTACTACTAACTGCTTAGCCCCCATTGTCAAGGTATTGCACGAAGAATTCGGTATTATTAAAGGCACGATGACCACTACCCACAGCTACACTGGCGACCAGCGGCTGCTAGATGCTAGCCACCGGGATGTCCGACGGGCAAGGGCGGCAGCAATGAACATTGTACCGACCTCAACTGGTGCAGCTAAAGCGGTGGCACTGGTAGTACCAGCATTGAAGGGTAAGCTGAATGGCGTTGCTTTGCGAGTACCTACCCCTAATGTTTCTATGGTGGATGTGGTGCTTCAGGTTGAGAAAAATACGTTTGCTGAAGAAGTCAACCAAGTCTTGAGGGAAGCGGCAGAGGGTCCAATGAAAGGCATTATGGAATATAGTGACCTGGAGCTTGTATCATCTGATTATCGCGGTCATGATGCCTCTTCGATTGTGGATGCCAGTTTAACGATGGTCATGGGCAATGACCTGGTGAAGGTTATGGCTTGGTATGACAATGAGTGGGGCTACAGTCAACGGGTGGTTGATTTAGCTGAGTTGGTAGCCGAGAAGTGGGTGGCCTAGAAATGCTGAAATCCCCGGCTGAGTGTAAGAACTTGGTCGGGGTATTCTCCTGTTTGGTCAATTAATTGGACTGCTCGGTCAGATGTAATTGTCCCCACAATAGCTGCGCCCTGACCTAGCTGTTGCACCAATACCTGAGCTGACTCTGGGGGCAGGCACAGCACTAACTCAAAGTCTTCGCCACCGTATAAAGCCCACTCCAGTGCTTGCTCTGGTGAAACCCAACTGTTTAGGGCAGATGGAATCGGAATCTGGCCACGTTCGATTCTAGCACCGACGCCACTAGCTTGACATAGCTGCAGTGCGGCGTCTGCTAAACCATCGCTACTGTCCATACCCGCTATCGCCCGTGATTCACCGACAATCTGCCACAAAACCGGCAACACATCCAGTCGAGGCTGAGGTCGTTGATGTGCCTGGATGAGAGCCATACGCTCAGTGTCTCTCAGGTTTTGTCCGACTTCTGAATGGAGTAGTAATTCTAACCCTGCTCGTGAGGCACCGTGAACGCCGGTCACGACGATCGCATCACCCATTTGAGCAGCCCCACGGCGGATAATGCGCCCCAGCTGAGCTTGACCGAAGGCGGTAATCGCTAAAGTGATCGCGCTTGAGCGGCAGATATCACCCCCCACAATTGCTGTTTCATACTGTTGCAAGCATTCAGTCATCCCCTGGTAGAGCCGCTCGATCCAGTTGACGGGAACCTGACCAGGAAGTCCTAAAGCCACCGTGATGCCCACTGGGGCTGCGCCCATGGCTGCCAAGTCAGATAAGTTGGCAGCGGCGGCGCGCCAACCTACGTCTTCTGGGGAAGTTGTGCGATCACTAAAATGCACCCCGTCCACCAGCATATCTGTGGTGATGACTAGCAATTGCCCCGGTTGAGTTGCTAGTACGGCCGCATCATCCCCCACAACATCTGATGGACAAAAGCGTTGCAATCTTTCTAAAAGACCCTTTTCCCCAAGCTCTCGAACTTCCATTTATCTGATTAGGTGAACAGTGCTAGCAGGCATGGTTATTCCAGTTAGAATAGCTCCAGCTCAACGCTTGCACTGTTCATTGATAGACTTTAAATCAAGAGCGATCACGTTTTACTTGCGAGTCAGGTTTAGCAGTTCCTTGGGAGATGCCAGCAAGTCGATCGCCACAAAGTAGATTTTGCCTTGAGGATCGAGTAAGAACCGCCAAGCAATGTTCATCCCGACGTTACCAAACCAAGGAGTTTCGACTGTGCCGGTAACTTTATGCTGCGTATAACCATCTTCTATGCTCTCAGAGAAGCCCTGCTTTGGCTTCATAGTTAGTCCCTGTCCTTCATCACGTAGGTAGGCAGCGATCGCCTCACGACCGACAATCGGTCTCTGGAATGGCGGTTGCAGGGCACCTTTGTCAGCAAATAGGGCAATAGTAGCCTCAACGTCGTCTGCGTTCATGGCTTCAATATATCTCAGCACTGTAGACTCTGTAACGCCCTCAATGGTGAGCTTAGTAGGAGAAACTGAGCCGGTGCGTGGGAACGTGAAGTTTATGACTTCTGCTTCCTGCTTGGGAGCAACAGCAGGAGTAAATCCCATACCAACTACGGTATTGCGTAGTACAGTGATTTGCTGACCCGGATCGAGTTTCTTGACTGCTTCCAGTACTGCTTCTACCTCAGAAGACATTTGATAGTCAGCAGGTATGGGAGCAACGAGTCCCTGTTTCATCCACTCTCCTAACTGCCACCAGAAACCTAGCTTGGCATTGACGCTAAAGTATCCATAGGAGCGACTGATGGGAGTGTCAGTATTGTTAGCAAGATCTCTCATGAACTGCGTTTGTTGTTCATGAGACATCTGCTTAATTTGGTTGAATAAACCTTCCATCAATTGTAGGTTTGCCTTTCCTGGAGCTGCGGGCGTGATTGAACGACCTAGTTCGGTGTAGGCATACCAGAGGAACGACAGTTTGTCGTCAACGTTGAGCCGATCGAACATGTCAGTGGTAGCTGGAACAGCATCAGCAACCTGAGTACCAGGGAAAATGGATCGAGCGGACTCAATAGTATAAGTCATGGTCAGAACTCCAGATTTACCTGTTAGTTAGTTGTTTTCAAGATCCAGGAAAGGCTTGTGGAAATTTCTTCCACGCGGCCGCGCTGGTCATGTAAATAAATGTAAAGGATTATTTAATTTTTGTAAAGCATATTCAAGAACTTGTGCTAAATGCTTGCTTATAGGGGATATAATGGGCGCTTATAGCAATCTCCGGCGGAACGTTGAGAAACTCTTGCTGATAGGTACTTTCGGCACGGTATTATCTTTGGCATCAGGCGAAGATAAGAGTAGAAATCCCTGGTAGACCATAATCTACCAGGGATTTTTGATGTCGCCAGCCAGGGTAAATTTAAGCTACCTGTGGTTCGACCAAATTTTCTTTCCCTTGGATCACCTTAGCTGATTCAATTTTGTCACCGGCCTTCAGTTGCTCTAGAACTTCCTTGCCCTCAGTGACATAGCCAAACACTGAATAGCGACCATCCAACAAGTTGCGACCTGCTGGGGTGAGTTCCGGTTCAAACAGGAAAAAGAAAAATTGAGAAGAACCGCCATTGGGTTCACCTTCAGGTCGCGCCATCGCTACCGCACCATAGGCAGAGAAAGGGAGGACTGGTTGATCGCGGTAACGACCTGCATCTTCTAGGGTGATGCCGTAAGTGGGAGTTTTGTCACCTTCGACGAGGACTTCTAAGGGAATAGCGCGGTATTTGCCAGTAGATGGGTCAATGAAACCTTGATCTGGACCCTGTGGATCTCCCGTTTGCAGCACATAGGAGTCTTCCGCTCGGATAAACTCTAATCCGTTATAGAAGCCTCGCTGCACCAAATCGACAAAGTTCCCAGCGGTTACCGGAGCGCTGTAGCCGTCCACAACCAAGGTGAGATTGCCCTTATTTGTTGTCATTTCCACGGTGGCGCGACCTTTAAGTTGGGGTAAGTTACTAAACTCAGATGGCACCTCAAAGGGGAATTCCTTGACCATACAATCTTCAAGCTGACTGACTAGATTTAGGAGATTGGCTCGCCCTTGCCAAATTTGATCTTTATCTCTGGAGTCAACAGCCTGCCGCAAGGAGGGGATACCAGCTTTTAAATTATTAATTAGGTCTTCGGCTTGGGGTTGTCTCGCTTGGGGAATGCTCGCTAGGAGTTCAGAGCTGCGATCTCTTAAGATGATTGATGCCTTGCTCAAATCGCTTGAAATCGCACCCCAGCGCCGATTCGCCCGCAACTGGGTAGCAATATCTTCTAAACTGGCTTGCAGTTGTCGCATGGGTTGATTATCAATTGGGAGCGCGTACCGCAACAACGCATTGCCGTCGGTAATGGCATTCCCTGCTGGCAGCGCTGCCTGGCTGGAAGGGGTCCACCAAGCAGCACTCAAACCCAAAGATAGGGTGACTAGCAGCAGGGTAATGAGGCTGGTCTTCAGCCAGCGTTTCCACAGTTTTTTCATGGGATAGCTCAAATGCAAGATCAATTTTATTTCAGGCGCTCAGGCACTTAGCCACTTTTGTTATTACCTATCGCTGAGCGCTATTTCGCCTGACAGTGGCGGAAAAAACGCAGTGAAACATCGACCGCACGCCTGATTTTTCCAGACAACGGTTAGTTGGTATAACTCATTCATAATATTGCCACAAGGGGTCACCAAGAGAGCGGCCTCTTTTTTAGCGCCGCTCAGGCGCTACAATAACGATGCCGATTCTAGTCTGCAACTAAGTCAATTGCTTCATGATCTCTAGTAACGACTTTCGACCCGGTGTCTCTATTGTATTAGATGGATCTGTGTGGCGGGTGGTAGAATTCCTCCATGTTAAGCCAGGTAAAGGCTCCGCCTTTGTGCGAACGAAGTTGAAAAACGTGCAGTCAGGGAGTGTAGTAGAAAAAACTTTCCGGGCTGGGGAAACGGTACCCCAAGCCAACCTAGAAAAGAGTACGATGCAGCATACCTATAAAGAAGGCGACCAGTTTGTCTTTATGGATATGGAAACCTATGAAGAAAGCCGGTTGAGCGCTAGCCAGATCGGTGATCGAGTCAAGTACCTAAAAGACGGCATGGAGGTTAATGTTATTCGTTGGGGCGAACAAGTGCTGGAAGTGGAACTGCCCAATTCCGTGGCGCTGGAAGTGATTCAAACCGATCCAGGTGTCCGTGGTGATACAGCCACAGGTGGGACGAAGCCCGCGACGGTCGAGACTGGCGCGACTGTGATGGTTCCCCTGTTTATTTCAACCGGAGAGCGGATCCGCGTTGACACCCGTGATGACAAATATCTGGGTAGAGAATAACTTTAAATGTGAGATTTTGGATCTCAGATTCAATTTCGAAGTGCCAAAATCGACTATCTTAAATGGGATTCAGATAAATTGTGCCATTTGACTTTGATGAAATCCGCCAACTTCTAATTACTATTGCTCAGACCGATATTGCGGAGGTCACGCTAAAAAGCGATGATTTTGAACTGACGGTACGTAAGGGTATGAGCAGCAGCCATCAGACGCTGCCAGTCGTCGAACCGAGGCTAGGCAGTGTGGCGGGATTAACCCCGACCTCATCTGCTGCCACCCATACGACACCAGGAACAAGCCTAGAGGCAGGGAGCAACCGTGTCGTTGATCCCACGATGACTACGGCTGCGCAGCATCCAGCGACTACACCCTTGCCAATTGAGTCTGGATTAGTTGAAGTGATTTCCCCGATGGTGGGGACATTCTACCGGGCTCCTGCTCCAGGTGAGCCGTCCTTTGTCGAGGTAGGCGATCGCATCAGGACTGGTCAAACAGTCTGTATCATTGAAGCCATGAAGCTGATGAATGAGATTGAGACCGAAGTAGCCGGGCAAGTCAGGGAAATTCTCCTGCAGAATGGTGAACCGGTCGAATTCGGACAGCCCCTGCTGAGAGTAAAACCTGACTAATAAAGCAAGGTTTAATGGCTACGATTTTCCGATCAGTTGTTTCGGGTTAATTCTGAATGAAAATAGCAAATCCTGTTCCGCCAGAAGTTGTGCAACCAGTAGCTGAGTACTTCAGCCTTTTGAGTGAACCGATGCGTCTGCGACTTTTGAACCAGCTCTCGAGTGGCGAGAAATGTGTGCAAGAGTTGGTACAGGGGATGCAGACGAGCCAGGCAAATGTGTCAAAGCACCTGAAGGTTATGTGGCAAGCAGGAATACTAAGTCGCCGCAGCGAAGGGACTTCTGCTTACTACCGGGTTGAAGATGAGATGATTTTCGAACTTTGCAATTTAGTCTGCGACCGCCTGGCTACCCGGATCGAACAGCAAGCCCACCACTTTCGTGTTTTTAATGGTCGGCAGTAAGCGCTAGAGCGTAAAGTTTTGCTGAAAGCTTTGCCTTGTCATTGGCTGCTCTAGCTCTAAGCCTTCACCGCCCAAATCTTTTAAGGGTTTTCCCTCCACCGAAATCCAGACCTTGGCATTCGGCTCTAAGCTCGTGGCCGTATAGAGAACTTGTGCCACCCGACCTGTCATGGAATCACTGCCACCACCACTAGTAAATTCTTGAGACAGATCGACATGGATTCCATTTAACTTAGACTTCACCTCCCGCAGCTTTGTTCCCTTGGGAATAGTGCTGCGAACATCCGAATCCGTCGGCCCTGCTAACAAGCGGTTGAAAGCAGTTGTCAAAATAGCGTCGGGCTGATCCAAAGCATTTAGTCTAACTGAACTCTTAACGAGTTCAAGATGCTTACCTGTGTCCTTAATCCAGTAGACTTGTGCGGTTTGCACTGCTGGCGGCACCGTTGGTGAGGTTGGTGACGTCGGCACTGTGGTAGCAGGAGGGGGTGGATTGGTCGGGGAATTGGCAGAATGCAAGGTCCACCAAGCAGCACCGCATCCCGCCGCCACAACCGCCACCACGATACCTAAAACCACACCTATAGGAGTGCGGTTAGTTCGTTGTTGTTTTACCATCTTGAAAACCCCCCTTAGAGCTGCCCTAAGCGTTAATTCCAGTCTGCCCGGTCGTTCTTATTTTATACCCCACCATGCGCAACCCCTTCTATAGAAATCGCGGCGGCAATCCACTGCTTCAGCGTAGAAGTCACTTCAACTATGGCAATTTCGTGAGATTCGCGCCTAGCCCGTTCAACAACTTCCACGTTGCCTGATTGGAGCGATCGCCCAGTCACAATTCGGTAGGGAATCCCAATCAAATCAGCATCTTTGAACTTAACCCCAGCTCGTTCGTCGCGGTCATCTAGTAGCGTTTCAACTCCAGCTTGGTTGAGCTGGTTGTAGAGTTGTTCAGCAACTTTGACCTGCTGGGCATCTGCCACATTAGGAATCGTGATGATGACATGGTAAGGGGCGATCGCCACAGGCCAAATTATCCCATTTTGATCGTAGGACTGCTCTACAGCTGCCTGAGCCAGTCGAGATACCCCCAGCCCGTAACAACCCATTACCAGCGGAACTTCTTCACCCTGTTCATTTGTGTAGGTGGCTCCCAAAGGTTGCGAGTACTTGGTCCCCAACTGGAAAATGTGTCCTACCTCGATCCCACGAGCGCTTTGCAGAGTTTGGTGCGGTGGCTGGATGGAGCGATCGCCTGCTTTTGCCTTCCGGACATCTACGACTTGTGGCAGATTGAATTGCTCACCCCAATTTGCCCCGACTACGTGGTAGCCGCACTGATTAGAACCAGTGACGAAGTTTTTTAAATCAACAGCGGTTTGATCGACCAACCGCAAGAACTTAGGATGCACCTGCTTAGTTGGACGAATGTAATCATCTGTGATGTCGGGAGCAATGTAGCCTAAAGGAAGGGGGTTAGCCGCCCATTTCTGCTGGGATGCTGCGTCTGGTACCGTTAGAGCCAGGAGAGTTTTAGCACCGTACTGGTCCCCACATGTCAACTCATTCTGTAACTTCACCTCATTCACCTCCTGGTCACCCCGAATACTCACCAGTACCAGCACCGTCAAGCCGTTATCATAAACAGCCTGGTAGAGGACGTTTTTCACCAACTGAGTCGGGGAACACTTCAGGAATTCACAGACTTTCGCAATTGTCTCCGTTCCAGGAGTCTCCCGTTTTTCATAGGTCGTCAATGAGGGTTCTGCATCAGTTGGCAAGGATACGGCCTTTTCCACATTGGCAGCATACTGACCATCCTCGGTGTAGAGAACCTCATCTTCACCAGCTTCAGCCAGGATCATAAATTCTTGGGAACCAGACCCACCAATTGCACCGGAATCAGCATCCACCGCGCGGAAGGCTAAACTAGACCGGCGGAATATGTTGTTATACGCTTGATACATCTTCTGGTAAGTCTTTTTCAGACCCTCTTCATTAGCATCAAACGAGTAGTTATCCTTCATAATGAATTCCCGCCCTCGCATCAGACCAAAGCGAGGTCGAATTTCATCTCGGAACTTGGTTTGAATCTGGTAGAGTTGCAAGGGCAACTGCCGGTAAGAACGAATCATGTCACGGGCAATGGTCGCAATCACTTCCTCATGGGTTGGTCCTAATCCCAATTCCCGCTCTTGCCGGTCAGTGAGGGCAAACATAATGCCCTCAGCTTGGGTGTAGGTGTCCCAGCGTCCCGATTCTCGCCACAACTCAGCTGGTTGCAGCTGGGGCAGCAAACATTCTTGAGCCCCTGCAGCGTTCATTTCTTCCCGCACAATCTGGGAAATTTTTTGTAGCACCCGCCACATTAAGGGCAGATATGCGTAAATCCCGCTACCGATGCGACGGATGTAACCTGCGCGGAGCAGTAATTTGTGGCTAGGAATCTCCGCTTCAGCTGGATCTTCTCGCAGCGTGACAAAAAGCATTTGAGACAGTCGCATCGCTTTTTCCCTTTCCAGACCAGACAATCATCATTTCAGTCTAGAATATCAGCTGAGTAAGATTCCAAGTTCCTGAATCAGTCGGCCAGGTGTAAAAATCTGCACAGTGGCACCGGCAAAGTCTTGGCAAAATAAGGCTGCCGTTCAAGCGCAATGTCCACGAAAATGTTAGTATCTAGCAAAACTTTTAAAGATATTTTTCCTGTAAAGCCTCCCATCTAGCCTGCTCTGGACCGAAGTCAGGAGAAACTGGCTGGGTATTAGCAAACCAATCTCTAAGAATTTTAGTCTTGTATTGAGCAGGGTTTCCAGTTGCTTGAGGCTGGGAGTCAGCAACATTTTCAACTTCCTGCAAGATGATAACTTCTACATCCCCAGGAACCAAGTCAATCGGTTCTGTAAGAATCAAGCGACCAGATCGATCAATTTTTCCTTTAAGTTTGTACGCCTGCATAATCTTTCTCCTTTTATCAATAGCTCAACTTAGTTTCTCTCTGCCCCACTACATCTGGTGCCGCAACGCTCAGACGTAGGTGATCGCAGTGAATAGTTAACCAAGGTTGACCTAAACCCAAGCTGGCAAAAGGACTCTCGGCTGGTACATCTAATTTGGCACCAACTAGACCAAACTGGGACTCAAACTCGCTTTTGAATAAGAGCAAATCAGCTCCTAAAGTACTGAAGGTAGACGCCGCTAAGCCTTGTCGCCAACCAAAGCCTTGTCGGTTGTAGCTAAGACTGCACAATTGTTGGTTTCCTTGACGGACAGTAACGCGATCGCCATCCCAGGTAAACTCAGCTAGTTCCTTAGGCAATCCCCAGATTTCCCGACCACCAGCAACAGAATCTGGACTATCCACGTAGATATGGGAAATCCAACCACCGAATCTCCCCCTGTAACCGACCAAGCCAGCGATCACGATCAACTCGTTGTACTCCAATACTGAGCCTGACTGATAAGTAGAAAGATAAATACCACCTAAAGTTTTACCAGGCCATACTGAGAGAATGTCCAACTCTGGGGGGATGAGTGGACGCACTCGGTGAATGTCTACTAACTGTACAGTCTGAAAAGCATAGCCTTGGAGCTTCCAAGGTGCTTGTGGATATGCCATGTTAATCTCCTGACAAAGCAGGGTTGGTAAGTGGCGCGATCGCATTGCTTACCTAACCCTGCTAACTAACTATTCACGCTCACTAGTTCGCTTAATCAACGCCTACTTACTTTCGGTGAAGTCAGCGTCAATCACATCATCACCGCTGCCGGATGGGGTGGAACCGCTACCATCATCTGGGTTAGGACCACCAGCAGTTGGACCGCCACCAGCTTGCTGATAGAGGTTGCTACCAACAGCGAACAGAGCCTGTTGCAGTTCTGGCATGAGCTTCTTAATCTGCTCATCGTCATCCTTGGAGATTGCCTCTCGCAGGTCTTTGACTAGCCCTTCGACCTTTGTCTTATCAGCATCGGGAACCTTATCGCCCAAATCGCTGAGCTGCTTCTCTGCTTGGTAAGCCAAAGAGTCAGCTTGGTTCTTGCGGTCAATCTTCTCACGACGCTCTTTGTCAGTTGTCGCATTTTGTTCGGCTTGCTTGACCATCCGCTCGACTTCCGATTTATCCAGGGTAGAAGCCCCGGTAATGCTGATGGATTGCTCCTTGCCACTGCCCTTATCCTTGGCGTTGACATTGAGAATACCGTTGGCATCAATATCGAAGGTCACTTCGATTTGAGGGACGCCACGCGGTGCCGCAGGAATTCCATCTAGACGGAAGGTACCCAGGCTCTTGTTGTCATTTGACATCTCCCGCTCGCCTTGGAGGACGTGGATTTCCACATTGCTTTGACCATCCACAGCAGTGGAGAAGACTTCTGACTTCTTAGTAGGAATTGTGGTGTTGCGGGTGATGATCTTGGTCATGACGCCACCTAGAGTTTCCACACCCAAGGAAAGTGGAGTCACATCTAACAGTAAGATTCCTGTAACATCACCAGCCAAGACACCCGCTTGAATTGCTGCACCCACAGCTACGACTTCATCCGGGTTGACGCTTTGGTTGGGTTCCTTACTCAAGATCCGCTTGACCAGGTCTTGCACTGCGGGAATCCGAGTTGAACCACCGACCAAGACCACCTCATCGATCGCCGCCTTATCTAACTTGGCATCGCGCAAAGCGTTCTCTACCGGGACGCGGCAACGGTCAATCAAGTCAGAGCAGAGTTGTTCGAACTGGGTGCGTGTCAGCGTCATATCCAGGTGCTTAGGACCATCCTGGGTAGCAGTAATGAAGGGCAGGTTGACTTCTGCTTGGGTAACGCTCGACAATTCAATCTTGGCCTTTTCTGCCGCTTCCGTCAGGCGTTGTAGGGCTTGTTTGTCTTTACGCAGGTCGATTCCCTCTGCCTTGCGGAATTCTTCAGCTAGATAGTCAACGATTTTCTTGTCAAAGTCATCACCACCTAGGTGAGTATCTCCAGAGGTGGCTAGCACTTCAAACACACCATCCCCTACTTCCAAGATAGACACGTCAAAGGTACCACCGCCAAGGTCAAATACGAGGATGGTTTCGTTGCTCTTCTTATCAAACCCGTAGGCTAAAGAAGCAGCCGTAGGCTCGTTGATAATCCGTAGGACTTCAACCCCAGCAATTCGCCCAGCGTCTTTAGTGGCTTGACGTTGGGAGTCGTTGAAGTATGCCGGAACGGTAATTACAGCTTGAGTCACCGTCTCACCAATATACTTGCTGGCGTCCTCCACTAGCTTGCGGAGAACTTGAGCAGAAATTTCTTCTGGAGCAAACTGCTTGCCAGCGACGGGGCAGTCCAGCTTAACATTGCCGTTGCTATCACGCAGGACCTTGTAAGAAACTTCCGTCGCTTCGTGAGTAACTTCATCATATCTGCGCCCGATGAAGCGCTTGACTGAGTAGAAGGTGTTTTCAGGGTTCATCACAGCCTGCCGCTTGGCAATTTGACCGACCAAGCGATCCCCATTCTTGGCGAAGGCAACGACGGAAGGCGTTGTCCGAAAACCTTCTGCGTTAGCAATGACTGTGGGTTTACCACCTTCCATGACTGCTACGCAGGAATTAGTTGTACCTAGGTCAATTCCAACTACTTTTGGCATTGGAAGCTATGGCTCCGTATAACTACTAAAAAGTTCAACAAAATACAGGACTACAAATTGAATCGCCTGGTCGAATCAGCAACACTTCTCCAGTTTTGAATACCTTAGCTTTGCGTACCGATCTCTATACTGAGGGTGTGTAGCCGCTCCATGAAGGGTGGCTTTCCGAACCATATAGGGACGGTCAATCTTCGGGAGGTGTATCAGCTGGTTCAACCATTGCTTTGTGATGCCGATTGCTTTCACTGTGTCTAATGTAGGCAAATCAATGAGTTGAGGCATTGGGGCGAACCGTAAATAAATAGTTGTGTTTGCCGCCTTGGGTGCTAATTGAGGAAGGCAGGGGGGCAGGGGGCAGGGGGCATGGGGAGTAAAGGAGAGGATAAATGTAGGCGCTTTTGAACGCTCCTACTGTAGTTACCCTCTTGCTGTTAGCCTTAAATCAAGAAGAAAATTTAGTAAGCAGATTAACTAATCGGCCCAAAATTTAGGGAGAGGTTTGATAAAGTTCCTTTGCTTCTAGTTTATTTCTCCCCTGCCTCTTCCTCCCCTGCCCCCTGCCCCCTGCCTCTTCCTCCCCTGCCCCCTGCCCTCTGCCCCCTGTCCCCTAATGATTGCTCTATCTCCCAGCCTGCAAACTAGACTCTCGACCCCGCTCAAGATTGGCTCCTTTGAGGTGAACAGCCGGGTGCTACAGTCGCCTCTATCGGGCGTCACGGATTTAGTATTTCGCCGCTTGGTGCGCCGCTACGCTCCAGAGTCAATGATGTACACCGAGATGGTAAATGCGACAGGGCTGCACTATGTCAAAGAGTTGCCCAAAATTATGGAGGTAGATCCCAACGAAAGACCGATTAGTATCCAGCTATTTGACTGTCGCCCGGATTTTTTGGCAGAAGCAGCCCAGATGGCTGTAGCGGAAGGGGCGGATACGGTGGATATCAATATGGGTTGCCCCGTCAACAAAATCACCAAAAATGGTGGGGGGTCTTCTTTGCTGCGGGAACCAGCAACAGCTGAGGCAATTGTGCGAGCAGTGGTGAAGGCAGTGGATGTGCCGGTGACGGTAAAAACGCGCATCGGCTGGACAGACAAGGAAATCAACATTCTGGACTTTGCTAAGCGCCTGGAGGCTGCAGGGGCGCAGATGATTACAGTTCACGGTCGCACCCGTGCCCAGGGCTACAATGGCGCAGCTAAGTGGGAGTGGATTGCTCGGGTTAAAGAGGTTCTGTCGATCCCAGTGATTGCCAATGGAGATATTTTCTCGGTTGAGGCAGCACTGAAGTGTCTGGAGCAGACAGGTGCAGACGGGGTGATGTGTTCGCGGGGCACGTTAGGCTATCCGTTTCTGGTGGGGGAGGTTGATTATTTTCTGAAGACTGGGCAAGAGCTGACGCCACCGACACCAGTGGAGCGCCTGGAATGTGCTAAGAAACATCTACAAGCGCTGTGGGAGTATAAGGGCGATCGCGGTGTCCGGCAAGCCCGCAAGCACATGACTTGGTATGCCAAGGGTTTTGCTGGGGCTGGTGAGTTACGAGGGCAGTTGAGTGTCATAGAAACTGTCGCTCAGGGTTTGGAGATGATTGACCGAGTGATCGACCAGCTGGCTGCTGGTTATGAAGCAAAGTCGGAGCTAGAACCCAGCTTTCAGGTAGCGTAACCGTATTGAAGCTGGAAGCGTGAAAGGGGGAGGGCGAGTCCACCATGCAGTTAACCATTAATGACCTGGAAAAACTTCAACAAGTCTTTGCAGAAAAGCATTTGGACTACCAGATGGAGCTGGTAGATGGAAACATCATCATCATGGGTCTATCAGACTATGTCTCAGAAGAAATTATTGCCCGGTTGATTACATTTCTCCAAAACTGGGTGCTGCCCCGGCGGCTCGGACGTGTCACGGGTTCTGGGGCAGGGTTTAAGCTCCCAAATGCCACTAACGATTTACGTGGTCCTGATGTTTCGTTCGTGTCAGCTGCACGAATGAGGCGAGCCCCCCGTGACTTCGCTGACTTGGTTCCTGACCTAATGGTAGAGGTTAAGTCCAAAACCGACCGGATTAAACCCCTGGAGGAAAAGATTCGGCAGTTCCTAGAACTAGGAACGCAGGTAGGGATGCTGATCGATCCGGATCAGCAAACCGTGACTATCTACTACCGCGACGACAGTCAGTCAGTGGTGTTGAGGAACTCTGAAGCGATCGCACTTCCTGAACTACTTCCTGGTTGGTCGGTGCCGGTTAAAGAATTGTGGCCTCCCGTGTTCGAAGAGTAACAGCTAATGGATACGAAGGAACCGTCAATCTTTCACTACTTTTAATGTGCTTAAGCTGATATCTGCACAACCGCTAACAAATCCGCCCATTGCCTGGATTTGTTGTAGGTAGTCAAGGGCAGCTTTTGTAATGACTTCACCGGGCATCAAGACGGGGATTCCTGGTGGATAGGGACAGACTAACTCGGCACTGATGCGATCGCAGCTCTTTGCCAAAGGCAGCGTTTCTGTTTGGGAAAAGAAGGCGTCGCGGGGGGAAATTAGACTTAAACAGGCATCAGCTATCTGAGTAACTTTTTCACTAATAGGTACTGCTCTATCACTGCTGGCTCGTCTATATTCTTTCGATAGAGTAGTGAAGGCTTGCACAAGCGCTGTTATATCCGCTTCTGTGTTTCCCAAGCTAATGATAAAGGTCAGATGTTGGAGTGATGGCAGCTCAGCTGTAACACTCAGCTGTTGATTGAGGATATCATCGGCTTCAAACCCCGTTAATCCTAAGCCAGAAACAATCACGGTTAGTCGTGTTTTGTCGAGAGTGATGAAACCAGGCATGGGTACTACGGATTCTAAAACCGATAATCCTGGTATCTGGCTGATTTGGGTTCTTGCCGCATCAGCTAATTGCAATGTGCGGGACATCAACTGTTTTCCTTGTAGTGCCATTTGCTGACGTGCTGCATCTAGAGAAGCTAGGAGTAAATAGCTGGGACTGGTAGACTGCAGCAATTGCAAGGACTTACTCAAGCGATCGGTATCTATCCAGCTGCCTTGGACATGCAGCATAGATGCCTGAGTCATCGCTCCTAGTACCTTGTGGATCGATTGCACGGTTAAATCTGCCCCTGATGCCAAAGCCGGAGTGGGTAAGTCGGGATGAAAGGCAAAATGAGGACCGTGAGCTTCATCTACGAGTAGCGGGATGCCGTGTTGATGGGCAAGTTGGGCAACCTGAGCCACATCTCCACAGACGCCATAATAGGTCGGGTAAATCATCATGATGACTTTGGTGTCGGGATGCTGCTGTAGAGCAGTTGCCACGCCATCTGGGGTGATACTGTGGGCGATGTCGAGGACTGAGTTATATTCGGGATTGACAAAAACTGGTACAGCACCGGAGAGGATCAGAGCGGCGATCACTGATTGATGCACATTCCGAGGCAGGATGATTTTATCTCCAGGACTACAGGCCGCTAAAATTGCCGCCTCTATTCCACAGGTAGAACCATTGACCAAAAACCAGGTACGCTCCGCCCCAAAGGCTGCCGCTGCCAGCTCTTGCGCCTCCTGGATGACGCCCTGTGGGGCAAATAGATTATCTAACTCCGCCAATTCCGGCAGATCTGCTCGAAACACGGCTGAACCGAGACAATCAGCCAGTGGTTGTGGAATTCCCTGCCCTCGCTTGTGTCCTGGTGTGTAAAAGGGAGCATCTTGCTTACTAGCACACTCCCGTAGAGCGTCCAGTAAGGGGGTTTTTGCTTGAGACTGACTACTAAATGGCATATTGGAAGAGGAAAGCTAGCTTAGCTATTTAGGAAGATGGCAGGGCGGCGGTTGGCATCTAAGTTGGAAACGTCGAATAATTTAATTTAAGCTCGCCATGATCTTTCCCTCACCTGGTCCCCAGCCTGGACCACAAATTCCTAATCCTGGACCCGGTCCTCTGCCCGGTCCGATGCCAGAGCCACCAACGATACCAGGACCAGTGCCAGGTCCCATTCCCCAGCCGATTCCAGGTCCAGTACCAGAACCAGTACCCGGCCCCGTGCCTGAACCAATCCCAGGTCCAGTACCAGAACCAGTACCTGCTCCCATTCCCCAGCCGGTCCCTGCCCCGATTCCGCAACCAATTCCTGAACCTGTGTGAAACTAATTCTAAAGCTTGTTTCAACTCAATAGCTGATCCTTGTAATCCTCGAACTGAAATGCTAAGAGCCGGGATTGTTGGACTTCCCAACGTCGGAAAATCTACTTTATTCAACGCTTTGGTTGCCAATGCTAAAGCTGAGGCGGCTAATTTCCCTTTCTGCACCATTGAGCCGAATGTCGGTGTCGTCTCGGTACCGGATGAGCGGTTAAAGGCGCTGGCTGATATCTCCAGCTCGGCGCAAA
>JAABUQ010003518.1_pt1 | contig 28606 bp, 31 predicted proteins | sample 5560001 | NCBI WGS metagenome assembly JAABUQ01 (sample SAMN10711888, study PRJNA513371) | rock metagenome | isolation source: Antarctica rocks | place: Antarctica: Victoria Land, Finger Mt nord | collected 2015-12-18 | reverse complement strand
ATCATCAGAATCAGCATCAGCATCACCACCGCCGTCTGCATCAAATTCGTCATCGTCATCGACCTATATAACCTTCTTGGTGGTTGCCTTAATGATCGCAGGGGTCGCAGAGGCTGCGGAGGTCGCGATCGCCTCCTCCGCCGCTGTTCTTGCCGTCTGCCTGGTGATTATACCCCTCATGTCTTCGTGAATCTCATTCATATCCTCATTAAAGGCCTGTATATTCGCATCAATTGCAGCAACGGTGTCGGCTTTTGGCTTCTTCTGCTTTCTTTGTCTAGCTTTGTCGCGATTACCACCTCTTTCGACTGCGCCTTTGCCATCGCGCGAGGCTTTAATAGCTGCGTCGACGTGCTCAAAGCCGGAGGGGTCCCTTCTGGTAGACTTGGCCTTCGCCTTTTTCGCTCGTGTCATAGTATCCTTTCGATTCTTTGCTTTCGCAAGACGTCCTTTTGCCTTAACGATACGAGGCTCATTAACGTCCAATAGATCAACATCGTCATCGATCAGCTCTGCAGCTGGCTCAGGCGAATTAGGAGGTGAGCGTTGTACGCGATTGCTAACTTGCAGGTGGCGAATAATGTCGTCGATGAAGGGAAGTGGTTGATTTGGATCTAGATCAATGTCAAGCACATCCTCTATCGCCCCTAATGGCTTTGCAAGTGCCTCATTAATTGCAGGATGATTTGACACGAAGTCCGCGATTGATATAATACTTGAATCTGGCTTCTTGAACCACCAATGAATATCTACATCGCTTAGATGAATTCGTCCAAGTTCGTCGTCGATCGCCTCTATCCTAGCCTCAATTAGGTGGCTACATGGAAGTCCCATGGTCTTTGTAAAGGCCCTCGTGCATGGTGGCAAAGAATCCTTCTTCGTAGCACTCTTCAATCGCTTAAATTGATCGTGGATCTTCCAAATAGCATGCGGAGTAACGCGATCGATGAGGTTTCGAAATACTGTATGTTCGAAGTCAAACGACGTGCTCCTTTTAGCTTGGACAAGGTCCTTGTGATACTTCTTCAATTGATTTATTAGCATCACCTCGATTCGATCTATCATCGTCATTAGATCGCCGATAGAAAACTTTAGATTGCTCTTTAGAACCTGGTGAACGCCTTTCGCACGCGAGGTCGTGGTAGTACCGTAATGTCTGATCTTATTGGTGTGATATTTGCAAAGTCGATCCTTCCAGGGCTCTAACCAGGTGATGCATAGATAGTTGATGTCTTCGCGATGACCCTCGTAGTAGGTAGTTACGAGTTCTGTTCAGGCAGCTGTAAAGGCGTCATATGTAAAGGCATAGATAACGGTGTGCCAAGCGATTAAGAACGCCTTCCATTCCTCATTCGTTGCAAAGGAAGCCTTGCAATTTTTTGCCACATTCCGGTGAAGATGCCAGAGGCATAGAACCTGCCTAGTGCCTTCGTTATAGATGGTTGCAAATGCAGGAAAACGATGATCGATAGTCTTCATTAAGGCTAGATCTCGATCGATGGCAATGATGCGAGGACGAGTAAGTCCTAGACTAGCATACAACTAATTCAGGTGATATAGAACTCAATCGTAGTAGTCCTTATTCTCTTTCTCGATAAAGGCGAAACCAACAATAAAGGTAGTGCCTAAGGCGGTGACCTCGCAAATAGTAAGCAGTGGCATCTTGTATTTGTTCGTTTTGTATGTGCAATTCATAATTAGCACCTTCGGGTTCTTGCAGAGTATTTCTAGCATGCTCTTATGCACGAAGAAGAGCTTCTTCACCTTCTTAGTCTTCTTTCGTAGATCAACCTTTACAAACCAGCGATCACGGTGTAGAGCTCGCAAAAGAGCCTGAGTAGGTGTGTATACCCCTAGTCGATTCCTCCTAAGTTTCTTCTTCAAATTGTAGATATCTTGATCGGTAAGGAGGCATTTGGGATCGTCAAGACGACGCTAGGTAAGGATCTCTCGCGGAGTTGCGCCTATTAAGTAGTCAGCAATGCGTGATTTATATAGATAATAAAGCTTACTTACCTGCTTTGGTTGCTGAATCAATCGTAGCTAGTAGATCTGCCGTTTTATTTTTCTTTCGCAGAGCTGCAGAGGCGTTCGGCACTTCGTCCTCCTCGTGGTTGTGCTTTGCATGGCGAACTTCCATCGTCCACAAATCTAGACTCTCTTTGTAAAGAGCGTTCACTCGAAAAGGGCACCCAATTTTGATGCTGTTGGTCCTCTTCTGCTTAGCACCAGGCTTTTTGCGTGGATGATCGTCGCGCTCGCAATTGATGGCTACCTTAATTGTTTTGCCAAATTTGTAGCCTAGTTTCGATCTTCGTCTAACAATGGCGTATCCTTTTGATGTCGCGTGCATTTGCACTGCCTCGAGGAGTGTCTGAAGGGTTAGATAGTTCGCCTCAGGCGGTGGTTGCAGCACCATGACGACGGCGATGTTGTGGATATGTAAGGTGGTTGAAATGTTAGATAGAGGTAGTAAGCAATTTCGCGCGCAATGCGGAGCGGAACAACCTTTATCCCATCAGGGTTAGACGCAACCCTGAAATTGGGAGTGCGTTTACCGAAAATGGGAGTATCCCTTACCGAAACAGGGAGTGCGCGGACTATTTACCTATTTTAAGGCTTGCCTCTGTTGACCGCGCGACCAAAGTCTCGGCCTCTTCCAACTTGTCTTGCTTGGCGTATATAACCGCTAGATCTGTAACACGTGCTATGTTGTCGGGATGTGTCAGGCCTAGCGCTTTTACGCTGGTCTCGATCGCTTGTGTCAAATATAGCTCCGCCTCCTCCAACCGCTCTTGATTTACCATTATCGTTGATAGGGCCCATAAAATCTCCGTAGTTGCAGGGTCACTGATACCATACAGGTCGGATACTGATGAAAGTGCCCTTTGGCAAACTTCTTCCGCTTCCCTTGCCCGTCCTGCGTACTTTGAGAGTGAAGTCATTGCGTCCAGATTGTATTTATCGCTGGGTGTTCGGGATGGATCATATTGTGACAGCCTCATATATCTATCTTTGATTTGTGCTTTTATTTTCTCGGCCTCGCTCTGCTGTCCACGTTGGATTAAGATGTCTCTGAGTTCTCTCTTCAGCGCAAACACGAAAGGATGGTTCGCTCCTAGGCCGTTCTCGACATCTATAATCTCTTTCCGGTACTGAAGCTCGATGTATTCGATATTTCTCTGCCGGATATAGGAAACTGAGAGGCTGTTTTTCGGAGCTCCATTGCCTGTTGTAGCCAGGTACATTTTTCTGTAATTGGTGCTCACCCGATCATAAAGCCCCCAGCCGTACGTATTGGCTTTCACTAATTCCAGCTCGCGAGCGAAGTTGATAAGGTCATATTCCTCACACTTGCTTATTAGTTCCTGCGATTTGCTTGGATCTCTGGCAACACCAAAGCCAATTTCATAACATAGGGCACACTGGAGAAACAGATTCTGCAATATGGGATTCCTTTTTTGACCTCCTTCCAAGTTGGCTAATTTTCTTAAGAAAGCATTGAACACATGTATACGCACTCGGAAATCGGCATCGTAGAACTGATACATCGATGATAGCACCTGATCCAAGGTCAGACAGCTTTCGTTGCGAATATGAGCAAACATACCTGGAACTCAACAGTCTCTGGATTAACACTATCCTTCAACGTCTCTACGACGTTGCCACTACTAGTTCCGACGAACCGGGAACCATCTGCCTTCCTGAAAATCTCCTCACGGCGTGCGATCCTATTACTTTTAGTCCTGTCCTTCAAGGGATGACAAGCCAATTACTTTTCCGCAGTAAGAAGCTCCTGAAGATATTCAAAATCCCAGGAACGATTCGTTTCGTCATGGGTGAGAGTCGCACCGAAGAATTGACGGAGATCTAGCTTATGGACCTCAATTATGGACTCAGCCAGTGGACGTGCAAGGTCGGCTGCTTCTGATACTACATATAAATTCCTATCGAAACTGTTGACTGGGTCCTTCAGGGCAGCGTAGCCTAGTAGCCATAAGACCACCATACCAAACGAATAGGAATCCATTTTCATGGCTTGCGCAGGCGTGAATCCACAATGATGCCATTCGGGAGCATCCCAAGGCGGAGATCTGGGCATCTGGATAAGGTCATTCGGCAATGCCCATTGAGTGGAATATCCGAAATCTGCCACTCTAGCGATGTATCCTCCTGCCTCATTGTCGAATATCAACACATTCTGAGGCTTAAGATCACCATGAACAATATCTATTGCTGGATCAAATCGATATTTCCTTGATCATTCTTCGTATGGCTTACCGTAGTAATGCATTTCTGCAACTGCCTTTGCGATGTCCGTGCAGAGTTCGATCTTTTGTGCAAAGCTCACGTTCTTTCCCGCCTCTTGCATCATGAAGTGGTGCAAATCACCATGTTTAGCTTTTTCGAATACGAGGATTGGTACGATCCCTCCTTTGCCGGAGGTGCATACCGCTTCTTTCGAAATACTTTCGTCTTCGGAAGAGATTACTTCCCAACATATACCTTCTAGATTGACAATATTAGGATGTCGGCGGATCGACTTGAGACCTAGAGTCGAGAGCTCAGCAATCAAGCAGGGTAATAATCGACTCTCGAAATTCTTGAATTCGAGACATGGGTTCAAAACTGGACGCTTAAAAGCGAAGCTGAATTGCAGATTTGCGGACACTTCCCTTATCTCGGCTGTTGCGCCTTTGCCGATACGATCGAGTGCCGGCTCCCAGGTGATGGGGAGAAAATCAATGTTGAGCCTTTGAGCGACTCCGAGGAATGTTACTAAGTCACCGCGCACTAGTCGCTTTTGTAGAGTAGCTGATTCTAGATTGAAGGCGGACCTCGAGTAATGGTAAGTGTCAAAGGACATGGGGTACGTGGAAATCTAGTGGTTGTTTTGCTGGTTGATGATAATATCGAGGAACTAAACTACACGGGACGAGGCGCAGTTGAGTGGATTCACTATCAATACTATTGACCCCCCCCCCTGTTCAAATAGCACTATTGATCGAATGACAAGCCAATGTCTTGTTCCGCGATTTAGAGATCAGGTCACACAGCATCCAGAGAATGAACTTACTCTCCACCTATGTCCGACATCAGCGAAGTCAGACCCTCATCATTTTGGACAAAGGTCGAGAGAAGTTGTTCAAGGTTTTGCGCGACTACCAATCTTAGAATTTCCCGATCCTGCTGGCACTTCTTGTACTCTCTTGTAGCTTTACATCAGCCCTCCATCAGTTCCCATCCTGCACAATGGTCCTCGAGGGCAGTGATAAGGAGGGGAAACGCCGCAAGCACGAAGCCAGCGGCCGCCCGACTAGCCCTCAGCGCTCTATTGGTCGACCAAATGGCGGGAAAGTAAATCCGGCTTCGTATTTGGGCTCGCAATAACGAAAACCGCCTCCACTTCTCTGCTACTAGACCGTACATCTAGCAAGCTGATTGACTACCCGATCAGAAAACCTGAGATGCAGCTCTGCATCATCGGTAGTACGATTCTTCCTATCTTCTGCAGGTTTGAATTCGTCACTCAAGCACAACCTGACCACATCTTCATATATGCTTCCCACATTTTGTCCCACGCGAGGGACCTTGTCGTTCACAAGCTTCTCCCGCATCTCTTCCGGGCTGCCCCTGCTTGCCGACATTTTCTGCAGAGATTCCCAACGTCCGATTTCAAGAAGAACCAATCCAAGGCTGTAATAATCAAATCGACTCCGATATCGTACCTTACCGCGGCCTTTCAAGTAATCTGGATGCTGATAATCCTTCTCCTGTGGGTCTTCGATGTATTGCGTGAAGGCAGAGGGCTCATTTGGTCTACTGTTCAGATACCCGAGGAAGTACGGCTTATCCATCCCACGTACCCAAGGCTCTGTTTCAAGATGGAAGAAGCCGATGTTGAAAGATGAGATGTTCTTTTGCAACCAGCCCGCTTCATGGAATTTCAAAAGCGAGACGGCTAAATCTTTTGCTAGTCGAAATCGATTTCCAAGTTCGAATCGTGGGAGTGGTTTGCGGTAGTGTTGGTCCAAGCCAGCTTTCAACGTGGTGAATTTCAACTGAGAAGGAGGAGTTGTCGTGGAAGGGTATTCATATACCAGACCGCAAGAGTCGCGGCCTGGATCGTGGTAGAAGCCGGAGCAAGAAAGGATTCGAAAGCCTGGGCCGGCTTCACGAAGGAGCTTGGTAATCATTGATGTACGACTCACAAGCTCTGCCAACTCGCGCTCGCTGGCACCATGTGCGTATTCCTTGTTTTCAATAATTACTCTGGTGTACTTGTTTGACCCCACGCGAAGTATGCCAGAAGCATGTCTGCCAGCAATTTCGCCGTGATTAGCGGACTTGTCGTCTCTTTCAATCTGCAAGGGATCGATCATGAGATCAGGGCTCGCTAGTGAGTGATTATCCGTCAAATCACTCAGAAGCCTTACTTTTGCCAACACCATGAACTGCGCTTGGTCGGTGGGAAAGGATGTCATCTTTGCCATACTTTCAAGGTGAGTCCTATTGTCCGTACTGATCGTATGCACTCTAAAGTATGCCTGAGCTTGACTTTGCAAGTCCGGAGAGAGAGCAGTATACAGCACGTTGTTCAGACGGTGCAACGGCTCGTACAGATGTGTGGTGGGGCGCTGGCAGTCAGGAAGTATAGTGATCAGGGTGTCGCTCATGTTGATTAGACACGTTCTGACTGATTGATAATCCGGGTAACGCCCCGAATACCATTGCTCTAAAGGATCGTGGTTGTCCACATTGCAAACATGCATCCAGCCTCGAAGCTTTTGAAGACCTATCCAGGCCTGCATGGATACGCTTTCCTTGAGAACGCGGCGAAAACCTGCTTGGACTTCCTTGGTTAAAGTCTCAATCGTTATGTATTGCATTTTCGCGTCCACTACAAAAATTGGAGGCCGATCTCTGGGATCTTGCTCAAGCATGTTCCGAATGAGGATGAGTAATTTTCCTTCCGATCGATCTTTTGATTGGGATTTGAGACGACCAAATTGTTCGATCACCGATGGCGACTTAGAATGAACTCCATGATGAAAGCGGTGACGAGTGTAATTGTCAATCTTCAAAGCTCTGCGTTCTTCAAACTTTTCAACTCCTCTTGGGCCAAAGGCCATCCAGGTCAGTACTTCTAACATTATACAGCCAAGGGACCAGACATCGCTCGATCTGCTGATGACATTTCTCGTCGATAGATTCTGAAAATCCTCGCACTCGGGGGCAATGTAGTCGCCCCGAACCTGTTTGAAGGACGTGTCTGATCCTTTTGCTGAATCCTTGAACGTGGAAAGACCAAAATCTGCAAGGAGGAACACATCGTTGTGGACTAGAACATTATCGGGCTTCAGATCGTGGTGGCAGCCAATGAGGGATAGATTAGGGAATGTGAAATCATGAACTGCGTGTAGTGCTGAGCATAGGCCGGACAGAGCGTCCATAACGGATCCGAGCGATCGAAATGGAGGCGAACGTGGGTTTTCAAGTAAAGTGCCGAGGGTTTTGCCGCCAGCCTTCGGGAAAATTAGGTTGTGTTTGCCCTTGAAAGTGTAAGCCGCAAGCATCTCCACAATATTTGGATGTTTTATCAATCTAAGCATTGAAAGGTTATGCAATTCCTTCTCGTAGGTGGCTTGTGAGTCGCCGGCGGCTTCAACCTCCTTGCGCACTATCTTCGAAATATCAGTCGCCGAAAGACCATGAATTAGGGGTAACTGCAGCGCACCTCTCCCTGCCAAGATGAACCAGACGGAAGGTAAGAACGCTCGATGACAATCTCGAAGACTCGTCCCAAGGCCCCGGTTCCCAACAATTTATCCTTCTTGAGAAAGGGCAAAATGAACTCATCAGGGAGGACTCGCGCAAACAGGCTTTCCGAGAAGAATGGAGCTGTGAATTCCCACTGTTTGTCCCAGAATTCATGTGAGACTGGAGGACACAGTAACGCCTCCAGCTTCTCCTGCCCATAAGGTAGCTTGTGGTCAGGATCTGAGCCCTGTAATTGATCGTCTTTGATAAAATTGGGGAAAAGATCTGGTCGTTTGAGTAGAACGAGGATAGCAAAAGTCCTGCGTCCCCCCCGTTCATCTATATAACGGGCAGCCTCTTCCAAGTCATAAGGTTCCACCCTATTGGACCCAACCCCAAGAGTTTTGCGAACAATCCCCGGATCGATCAACTCGCAGACGGCCTGATGAGGGAAGAAGTAATGATTCTGGTCTTCATTCTTGCAGCGGATATCGTTGAGCTTGACATGAAGATCTTCTAAGGGTCCCATGGCAGTCCCTTGTTTTCAAAGGAACTGACGTAATGCTGTGCACCAAGATGGTCTTAGATTTTGGTGCTACCTTCACAACGACCCTTTCCTGACGAACGGGATTACTGGGTGAGCTTAGACTGCAGGTATTTCCCAATGTTAGAGCTCAAAATGATAGCAAGCAACTCAGGGAAAAAGCGTGTCCATTTCTAAGTTCTCGCAGATTGATCTTCCTTCTATCGTGTAGAATCTGGACGAGTTGTAATGGATTCGATTTCCTCCTGGCAAATATCAATACTAGTTGGCATACGCATGTATAGAACCAACTGAACCTTTGCAAGCAACCGAGGAATCGTAAGTACGTAATTCCTCTTTCTTTCCTGTTGATGAGCCATACTCAGCCTCAGCTTTTCCCAAGACTTCGACAGAATCGAGGATCATGAGCCAAGTCACGCACCTCAATCTCCCAATCCCCACCGAACAGCTTTCGAAGTAATTTAATAAGGTTATCGGATGCGATATACCTATTTTCTAAGGCTTGGATGGGCATGTTGGCGTCTGGATGGACCAACGAAGTGGCAGCTGGCTTGCGAAAGAAGTAGTGTCGAAAACGCCGTGGAGCACAGGTCTCCGCTACCATCTATATCTGATAAGATGAAGGATAGAAGGGATAGTGAGGCATTGAATAGTGAGGCGATGAAGGACAATGAATGAGGCGGCCAATCAGACATGAGGGAGGGTGCGCAGCTTTCCTCATTGGATTATTCAATTGGTCTCGGGGGGCACCAGGCAGTACAACAAACGGAGAAGTGCAAAAGCAGCCGAGCTCTAAGCCTTAGGGGCATGCTCTGGGGCTCAATCTGGCCTAGATTTCGGCTGGTGTTGCACTTCCACGTGTGTTGTACACTTGTACTGCTTGATTGAGGCAAGGGGTGTAGGGCTGCTGTACGAGTATAGTGAATATTATTGATGCTGTAATATTATATGAGGCTCATGGCCGTCGGCCGTCCTTACCTCATACCTTGGCAGGACCGACACACTCAGTGTAGAACAGCAATCCTTGGAGATTCGCTCATTTACAAATGTCGTACTCTCACTCTCCGGCAAAGGCAAAGGCAAAATCTCTTAGCTATGAACCTCTTGATGCTGCCCCTGCCGACACGTGGGACTCCCATTGCCGTCTGCTTGAACAATCGCCTCGTTTGTTTTCTGAAAATGCAGTGGTATTGGAGATGTTGAAGATTTCATCAGAAAGCGGAGGTGAGAGCTTCTATACACAGGCATCTGCATCTCTTGACGTGTGCTGCTAATAGTCGAATCGATCTCGATAAATCATGTTATGGCGCTCAATGACCAGATCAAGGTAGAGTCTTATGTTCCAGTCGACACTAGCTACGACTTCCTTACCATCTTCATCCAGACTGAAAGGGGTACTGCGACGGATGTGTTCTAGTCAGTCTCTGCACCATTCGAAGAGACAACTTTTGGGAGAAAGTCTATTTCTAAGGCCTGTAGTAGCCTGATTCCATCAGAATTCTCTTGGGGCCCGCTTCGCATCTCACAGAGAGCCTTCATGGATATGTTGGAAAGTCATCGCGTCTTTGCCCCTTTTCTGGATGTTGTCCAGGCGTATGGCAGCAAGACTGAAGAGAATTATCATGACTGGAGTGGATGTCGTGGGAGCTCACCGGAAGAAGTTGGGAATCCGTCGAGTTGTCACACTTATGGTATGTACTGAGGTCTTTAGCCGATTGCGAGATCTGACCGGCTCTTGCATAATTTTGCTACAACATGAGATATGTGGAACTGAATGGCCGAAATCGGGGCGATCCATGGTCTGTTCGCCAGACAGCAGTGTATCATCAACTATCTCTAGACACCAAGCGTTCCAGGTGGATCATTTTGCAGCCCTCCGAGTCTGTACGAACGAGATTAAAATACGTGCTGAAAGGCGAGTGTTTGAACGATCGAAGCTCAGGCTTAGACTGTCTGGTTCCCCACATGCTTTTCTTGTCTGCCATGGTGGCTAATTGGCAAGAGTACATTGAGCATCTTCATTCAGAGCTTTCAAGATTGGTAAGATGACTAGAAAGGATCCCTCTTGATGAAAATAGCATGTTAACATCGAAAAGGATGAGAAGGCTTGTTTTTCAACCGTAGGGGTCAAGAAAACTCACGATTATTCGGTCAGCTTTATGGACTGCCAAGAGCTGCAGCTATTACATCACACTCTTCTGAAAGCATCATTGCTTATCGACTCGTGTCTTGAAGTTGTTAAAGGCTGCGAGAATCATTGCCACAAGCTTGCGTCTCTAGAGGCAACAGCACTGTGTAAGCCTAGTCTAGCAGAAATTGCGATCTATTCTGCTAAAATGCAATGCCACCGACGGGACATCCATAGAGTGATCGAGCAATCCAAAGGGACAAGCATTCTGGTATGTTCTGCTTGTCAAACGCCGGTATCATTTCTTACGCGTGGACTTCTGGTGCCGTGTAGCTCTTCCGAATTCTAGACATCCGCGGCAATCAGACGCTACATGATACAAACCATGCCATTTGTGGCAACGTTGAAGTCCTCCAGCGCATATCAGCAGAGATCCGACGGGAGAATGCTACCTTAACAGATCTAGCGCATCAAGGTCAACGTGACTCAAAGATGCTCAAGACTTTCAGCTTCATCGGGGTTATGTATGTACCCGCGTCTTTACTGGCGGTATGTACAACTCGGCGGGTCTATATCATTCAATATCTTGCTAAAGCGAAGATCTGAAAACTCCAGGGAATCTTCAGCTCCAATCTTGTTCGTGCGGAGCCAAGAAATTCGGGAGATGGAAGTAACGGGGATCACATCGTCGTATCATCCCAATTTTGGATATATGTGATGGTTTCAGGAGGCTTGACAATAATCACACTGGCCTGCACGATGCTTCTGAAAGCAGGCTGGCTCAAATGGTTACTAGACGGCCCTTGTAGATGAGCGGGGCTTGAGGTCGTCTAGATTTTGGTGTAGAAAGATGGCCAGGCGGTCTAGCAGAGTATGCGGCGGCCAAAGCTGCCACTGGGTCTAGCTTTAATGTCGAGGAGAGCCAGTCCATTGGTGTTATTATGACGCAAGAGTCTGTCCAGAAGTGCTTGTCGCAATAGAGAGGTCTTATAGCATCAGCAGTTGATCAGGCTTTTGAGGTTTAGAGATGTTTCATAGAAAAGGGATCTCGGCACTAAGACCCAACGCAAGTACGAGTAAGTCATATGAAGCAATGGCAGTGGTATCGGAAAATAAGGCACTGCGTGGTCTAACAATTGTGCTGAAGAAACCAAGGTCTGAGGCACCGCTAAATATAGAAATGTTCGGTATCACGTGATACCTCCTTCTCAGCGCTTGACAAATAAGGCTTAACTTCCGATACTAAGGTCATTAAATACGTAAAAGAAGAATGCTTTTGTGCCATTATGGCTATGTCCATCAGTGAAATACCACCACACATCACTAAGATATTCCAATTTTGCTTTTGCTCCCAATAGTCGTCGAACAGGCCTGGAAGAGACGTTGAGCCGTACATTATTCAGTCACTACTTGATCGAATGACATAATTCATTCTATAGGCAAATTTCGCGCGAGGTATGTGGAAACATTACATCGTGTAGGATATTCGCACCATTGCATTCTCCGCTCCCCGAAGTACGCCACCATGACCTGCGGCTGGCTGAAATTCATGCATGCGGATGTCCTAAGGTAATCTGCCTTTTTGTGCGGCGCCCCGCATGTTTTAGTCAGCAGTCTCATCAGGCTGGCAATATCAGGTACTGGTTCAGGATTCTCCTTCGAGCCTTGGACCGGAGAACCGTGCGGAGACCCCTACATCTCGAACGAAGTTCCTTAGGTCAACAGGGGTCGAGTTCTTGGAGCCTTACACTCCAATCATTATTAACAGGATCGATGGAAGGCACGTTTAGACCATCAAGATGTCAAAGCTCTCTACCAGCAGCACCAGCAGCCATGTTTCAGGTCTGATTGCCTACACTACCTCTGGAGAAGCTCACCAGAGTTCGTGCGCGACTTCGAACAAAGAATATGACTTCCTCGATTTTCTTGGAGTCGCCCAAAGTCTGAAGCTCGACTTGCTTCCATTCACATGGCAGCCAGGATTAGACACATTCGCCGAAGGTGGTACAGCTGAGATACGTCAAGCATTGGTCAATGTTCGCTTGACTTTTGCGTTCAAACATCTGAAGCGTCCTCGGTCATCGACAGAGGAGGTCCGAAATCTGCGGGCACTTATAGCAGAAATATCGGTGCTAGGCCATCCTGTCATCCAACGCCATCCGAACATTGCGACTATCGCAGGAGTATCCTGGGACGTTGTTGCAGGTGGCGAGAAAGTTTGGCCAGTCTTAGTGTTTGAGAAGACTCAACATGGGGATTTATCCAGATTCATGACATTTGGCCCGGGAAAAGAACTAGATATCAAGGATAGACTTGATTTATTATTCGATGTTGGTTTTGCAATCAGAACTTTGCATGGCACTGGTAAGATTTTCAAATACACTTTCAAGTTTGCATAACTAAGGGAGAAGCAATCATCCATGGCGACATCAAGCCAAGCAATGTTTTGATCTATTCTGAAGACGATGGCCGCTATAGGGCGAAAGTAACAGATTTCGGTTACTCTAGTCTGTTTGCGACAGATAATGACACGATCACGATGCCATGCTCCCAGCCTTGGACAGCTCCAGAACAGCATCATCGGGAGATCCCGCCTGCACAAGCTAGGAAAATGGACGCCTACTCGTTTGGTATGCTCTGCCTATGGCTTCTCTTTTACAATAGAAGTCCAGATCAAGACCGTAACTTCAGGGAAGATTTCGAAGAATCGCAAAAGGAACCATTGAGTCCTGCTTGCGAATTGTTAGGAACAGAGATCGAGCTCCAAGATCAGAGGAAAGATGATCTCCGAAAATTATTCACTTCAACGCTCGCTCGTGACTTAGCTGAACGCACAGCGGACTTCACTGGACTCTTACAACTTCTATCGTCCAATAGGTAAGACTGAGCTCCGAACAGAAATTATATTCCTAATCCTTGGTCAGGACACGGAATTTGATCTATCTCAAAGAAGAAATTTCCATACCCCAGGGGGACTTTCAAGTAAGTTGGATTCGGCAGCACTTACTCGATACACCATGTTTTGCATAGCAAAGTAACAGTGTCCAGCTTGTTCGATCATCACATCAGCTTATCAAAGCTCACTACGGCGTACGCCGTTATTTAGTAGAATGCCTGCGGACAAGGGACAGTCAGCGTTTGTTGAGCCAATCTCAGGCTTTGGACCTCGCTCTTTGTTATGAGCTCGGCTTTGGTGTGGGAAGAAATAAAGTGAAATGCAAGATAGTGCTCAGAAAAAACGAGATACCAGTGGGAAAGCTCAAGGATCTGATCAAGCAGTTGAGAGGCAACCCGGATCCTTCAACGTTTCGGGGGGGTGATCTTCGAAGACTCTCTAAGGATGGCTACTTTCCCGTATTTGACTTTGGTCGGCAATATCGTGAGGAGCAGCGTTTGCACGAGGCCGAAACACTATATCAAAGTGAGATAAAAACGCTTGGGTCATCTCTTGGGGGTAGCCATCCCCTCGTTCAGCAATTGAGGCTACAATTATGTATGCTCATGAGGAGTGAAAACAGGCAGACAGATGCAGAGAAATTGCAACTCCAGATGATAAAACTTGATCAGAGGGTATCTTTAGAGAGTCCTTTGACAGATCGCTTTGTTACATCCTTGGCGCAGATATTTGGCCAGCAGGGGCAGTTAGAAGAGATTGAAAAACTGCAGACATTCCTAGTGAATAGGGATCAAAAGCGATTGGGTGCGGCACATCCTCTAACATTGACCAGTATGGCCAATCTAGCATCAACGTACAGTCAGCAAAAAAAGTGGAAGAAGGCTGAAGAGTTACAAGTGCAGATTGTCGAGAGGGAGAAGAAGATGCCGCTAACTAGGGAGCTTCCTCAGACCATGAATAACTTAGCTGCTTTAGCATCCACTTATCAGAACCAACAGCGATGGAAAGAGGCTGAAGAGCTAAAGAAACAAGTCCTAGAAATGAGAGGAAAAGCACTAGGCTTGGAGCATCCCCAAGCACTGCTTGATCTAGCCAATTTAGCTCGCACTTATATCGAACAAAACCGATGGAGGGAAGCAGAAGAGCTGGGAAGGCAGGGTTTAGAGACAAGCAGGAAGTTGTATGGTGCAGAAAATCCTAATACAGTGAACCTTACGGCCAATCTAGCAATGGTGTACAACGAACAAGGTCGATGGGAAGAGGCTGAACAATTAAGAACGCAAGTCATGGAAACGAGAAAGAAGACTTTGGGCATGGAACATGAGGACACGTTGGAAAGCATGGCCAATCTGGCGACAACGTACAGTTACCAACTTCGACGGGCAGAGGCCGAACAACTGAGAACGCAAGTCATGGAAACGAGAAAGAGAACCTTGGGTACGGAACACCCAGACACATTGTTGAGCATGGCAAACCTAGCAATGGTGTATCACAATCAAGACCGTTGGGACGAGGCAGAGAAACTTAGAGTATATGTGTACGAAACGAGAAAGAAGACGCTGGGTATGGAGAATTCAAAAACCTTGCTCAGTATGGCATTTCTGGCAACCACATACAGTCGTCAAAAGCGGTGGCAAGAGGCCGAACATTTACGAATGCATGTCATGAAAACGAGGATGAAGATATTGGTTGTAGATCATCCCGATACGATAAAAAGCATCGTCGATCTGGCATCGACGTACGAGGATCAAGAGTCTTGGGACAAAGCAGAGAAATTGACGCTGCAGCTCATAGATATACGGAAGAGGCTGAAGGGTGCAGAGGACCTAGACACGTTGGACAGCATGGGCAATCTGGTCTCAATATACCAGAAGCAAGGGCGGTGGAAAGAGGCCGAGGAGCTGGACAGACAGTCAATGCAGACAAGGAACCGGTTTATTTGGATTGATGATAGCTGCTGAAAAGATGATACGCTGTTGACCACCAACATGATTGCATTGATCCAACGATCAAGAACGAAAGGCGTCAGATTACGGAGTCTGTTCGCAATGATCCTTCCGAGGTAGCTCCCACCGTTCAGACAATGCTTGACAGCTCAGTAACACTAGAGTAGACTCGTCATGCCACATTGATGGCACTCTCGAGGCATGAAAACGGATGAAAATGGACTCTATGATGTAGATGGTGCTATCAACGCCATCCAGGTCATCACCGAAGAGTCACATTTTGCTTGGACAGAATGATACGACTGGGCCCGACATTATGCCTTCGTTGGAGGGCCGGAGAAAAATTAAATTTTTCAATGCTCAAGAAGATGTTTATATTCCGAGGTGTTCACCATGTCCGCTCTCTGCTCAACCTACAGAGGCCAAGCCAAATTGGCTTATTGCTTAGATCAGGCCTCTGTGCAACAAGAGCCATCCTAGCTCTCGACGAGCTTATCATTGGGCTTGACAGATCCATCAACGACGAAAGGCTTCTGATTACACATCGTACTTACCTTCGGCTTATCAGCATACTCCAACCTGAAGGCACGAATGATGGCGAGTCTTAGTCGCATTGTCTCGAACTCTCGCTTTGCTACCGTACGGAGTTTAAATGTGAGACTAAATTGTCTATATCATTCAGTCCGGCATGGTTTTAAAATCGAAAAGGAGGCTTCTCTGATCAAGACCCTCTCTGGTCCATATGAAATCACTTGGCAATTTGAGAAAGTACTTGCCTATCGACAATTGACTTACACAATCAAGAAATATCAAGGTAAACTCAAGGCTGCCGACGTCCATGACGATAGCGATGAAGAAGCCGGCGAGTCTCCGTCGGATGAAGGCGATATGGTGGTGGAACAGGGTGGCGAGCGCCGCCCATTGCCGTAGGTCTTCGCAAGTAATTTGCAGAGTTATCGGGAGCGGATTGTCTACGACACAGTCACGGCTGGGTGGTTAGGGAGAGCTGCTTCTCTCGGACCCTCACAAGCCCTCGATGAGCATCTCGCAAAGATACAGTCGATGCTTCAGCAATTGGAAGAGGAGGCGGCCTCTCTGAACAGCTTCAAAGAATTCTATGATCCCTGACCCTATTATCCAGCTGAACAGATAGATAGATTGGATCAATCTTGGACGAAATGCAACCAGGTTGAGAGCTAAGGGCAAAGACTTCTCAAGCATGGCATGCCATGAAGCACCAACAACTTGACCGCTGAGTACATCTTGACAGTGGGCTGGGACGCTGGGAAGTTTGTGCGTCGGCAAGTCGCGATCATGGAATCTGTTACCAGAAGACTAGGATATATATCGAATAAGAGAAAGAGACATGCCAAAGAACACACCAATCGTAAGTCCTTGCGCTGGTGGCACTAGGCGATATCGTAGACAGGAGCGACGAGGTCGGGGCCGCAGGAGATGGGCGCGTGCTGAGGGGGGGAGCAGGCGAGGGGTGGAGAGAAGCACGTGCGCTAGAGGGGAGCGGGAGAAGAGGACCGTTGAGGGCTCTTTGGAGTGGTGCCCTTAGTGGAGAGGAGGATGGTGACTCTGTTGTGGTGAGTTGGGTGTCTGAGAGATTGAAGGAGGAGAGCGTGAAGACGGAATAGAAGTGACCGATTGCGCAGAAGGGTAGGGATATCCGGTTTGAAGACTACTAACAGAGACTGACGAGTTCACGGATTGAGCGTTTGAACGCATGGGGAACATGTAAAGTGGCCATATCAGATCCACGATGAATTGCTAATGATATGCTAGGGCTCCTGCAGAACTTCCTTCGCCCCTTTAGCTCCTTCCTCCACCTGCCAAAATCAACGACCATGATTCATTTTTCCGCGAACGCAAGTTTCACGAGAAACTTTTCTCCATCGAGTGAATCTTTGGGACCTCTAGAGCCATTGAACATCGTCTTGCAATGCCATGAGCTTGCGCTGTAGAAGCTCGACGGGCTTCGCCTCCACGAAACCCAACACCAGGTAATACGCAAGCCGAGTGTATGTTTATGGAAAGGCGGACCAGACGTTATCTCCTTCTTTCGAAGGGAGATGCAAAGATCATCGTCGCAATGAAGATGGCGTTCGGGCTGAACGTCTCATAGTTTCTCGCAAAGGCTGAAGAGGCCGAGATGGTAGGATGGAGATGCCGATGTTGTTGACGGGGATGCCAACGCTGCTGATAAGGATGCCGAGTCTCCCAAAGCTCCAGCGACTATACTCTTGGCTTGAGGAAGATTTTAGCTGTTAAAGCCGTCGAGCTCAGTCCTGTGGATCGCGGACTTCATCCTCAGGGCTCGAAGCTCGTCGACTGCTCTGGGATCGTCCATGGCGTTTCGTGTGCCTTGGAGATAGCGGCTTGACGGTGATCGCATGGCCATGGCTCGTAAATCGGAGGAATCGATGCTTTTCTTTGGTGACATGCTGAGACGAAGGCTGTTCAGCCTGAAGAGCGTCGAATGTCTGGAGAATGATGTCTGAGTACATGTTGAAGGTGAAGTTGGAGATGGCAAAGCGTAGAAATGTGTCTTTGAATTCTACAGGGGTAAGAGATTTTATTATCTAAAAGATTCTCAGCACAACACTGGGAAGGACTGGGGATGAAGGTGATATATATATTACTTCTATGCCTGTGCGAAAGACCGCTGAGATCGGACTCGTTTCATAAGCGGTTGAACCCAAAGTCCGCGATAACAAAGCAAGCCTCCGGCCCCGACCTGCTAAAGTCCGAGTTACTGAACAATCGGCTTTTGAAGATGGCATCAGCACCTATGATAACCAATGTTCCATGACGCGCCAGAGTCTAGGCTGCAAGGGAATTAAGAGAGGGAGACATTGCGAAAAGCACACCAATTGAAACACATTGCGCTGGCGGTAGGTTGTTTTTAGGATCAGGCGCATACTGGAACAGACAATGTGTGACCAGGCGCAGGCCTTACGGATCGATCGGGGGTCGTAACACTTCCAATACAGGACGACTCTGATCCAAGTCCTCCCCATTGTAGCAGAAGCTTTGGCGGCTCTGGTGCCACAAATATATCGCCCGACGAATTGTAGAGATGGTGAAAGCGGAGATAATCATGATTTGTGCTAACCATATTCGGTTTTTCCTTTTGCCTTTATTGGGCTTAGTGACGGGGCCTGTTGAAGTGAAATGGTGTAGGGATCCGACAGAAGATCCATAGAACCTCAGAAAGGCTAGTCTGAGTCTCAAGCTAACAATATCCAGCATCGGTTTGGGATTTGCATTGAGCGCACAACGAATTGTACATTTCTACACTGAACGTCTCAATCGCCTCCACCATGGCGGCCGATCTACTGTGAGGGGATAATGGTCCAACATATTGTACAAAGACTAATGGATCTTTAGAAGGGAAACTCCGCTGAAGACCGTTCAGGTCGAGGCACTGGTAGGTCCCCAATCCATTCATAAAAATCGCACCTCAAGCTGAACGCATCATAGGTTGTCATGAAGATAATCAAGCACTGTTCGCAAACCTTCCCCACCACCGCTACCGGCTTCCTCGTCGGCATGGACATCTCCTCCCAACTCCAAGTCACCAACTCCTTCCCCTTCCCCACCACCGAAATCCCCCAGCCCGACAGCCACCACGACAACAGCAACGCCGCCTCGAACCTCGCCGCCGCCGCCCCGCGCGCCAAAGCCAACGCCGCCTACCAGATCGACATGATCCGCAAGCTCCGCGAAGTCAACGTCGACGCCAACAACACCGGCTGGTACACGAGCGCCAACCTCGGCAACTTCGTCACCCTCAACATGATCGAGAACCAATACTTCTACCAATCGCAACTCAACGAACGCACCATCGCCCTCGTGCACGACGTCTCGCGCTCCTCCCAGGGGTCCCTCAGCCTGCGCGCCTTCCGCCTCTCCCCCTCCTTCATGACCGCCTACAAAGAAGGAAAATTCACCACCGAGGCGCTCCAGAAATCCAACCTCCGCTACCAAGACATCCTGCACGAGCTCCCCCTCACAATCCACAACTCCCACCTCCTCACCTCCTTCCTGCACACCCTCCCCACCTCGCCCTCGTCCACCCCCGCCCAACCCCCCTCCCTCGCCACCCTCAACAAAGCCTCCCTCCCCCTAACCCCCAACCTCACCACCGCACTCACACTCACAATCGACCCCTTCCTCCTACAAACCACCGAGAACCTCCTCGAAAGCATCGAGACGCACAACACCGAGCTCAACAACCACCAGTTCTACCAGCGCCAGCTCGCGCGCGAACAGGCCAAGATCACCGCCTGGCAGCAGAAGCGCAAGGCCGAGAACGCGTCGCGCGTGCTTGCGAAGCAGGCGCCCCTGCCGGAGGACGAGTGGCAGCGCATCTTCAAGCTGCCGACGGAGCCGGGGAGGTTGGAGAGCTTGGTCAATAGTAGGCAGGTGGAGCAGTATGCACGGCAGGTGGATGGGTTTACGGCCGCGGTGGGGGGGAGGATGTTTGCTGTGAGGGGGAATCTGCTGCCGGGGGTCGGGATGGGGCCGGTGGAGGAGCGGTAGGTGGGGTGGGCGTTGGGGAGAATGATGGGTGTGGTAGAGCAGTAAGGCATCGAAAAGGAGCGTCTCGTGTGCTTTTGTCGCAGCAGCCCATAGATGATGTGGCGGGATGTTCTCTCCAGAAACAGATATAACTTCTGGCAAGAGAGAATGCATTGCTACCGAGGTGCCTATTCTCGTACTACAAGGCATTCAAGGAGTCTCGAATGCCCAGGCTCGTTGTCTTACTTCACTGTTTATGCCATGTGCCCGGCAGGGTGCGCTCTTTAGAGCGTGAGACGAATATTCAAGTTCTGACACTCTAATGAAAACGTATTGAAGGATGGACGGTGGACTGATCGGCCATTGATGACCTGTTGCTCAAGATGGAAACAGCCGAAGCGTATTCTGTATCCTGTCATAGCACTCGTGCAGGGAGCTTGAGGAGGAAGGGATGAGCTGAGGATTTTTCAGAGTATGTATTGCTGAGACAGAGTTGCACGACAATCCCCAGAGTCTCGACGGGCGCATGTGATAGGTAGCATAGGCTTAACCGCTAGACCAGTACCAGCCTCCTTGCATGCAGTCAAAGCACTCTCTGAATGCACAATGGCATGTCCAATAAACAACGATATGCAGATGACCTCATGAAACCATCGCTCAAGGCAAGCCTCTGCCCGAATTCACCGCATTAGCCACCTGGCTCGTGTCCGGCCGGTTTTCTGTCCTCAGTCATCAGTCGCAACCCCTGAAAAACCCCATATCTCAAGCATCTCACTCACCAGCATATCTCTCATAGCTATCCAGATACAGCTCATCCCCACTCGTCGTCGCCTTAACCCCCTCATTGCGCTCAATGGCATCCACCCAACTCGCCCAGCGCGTGCCGGGCTCTGGATCAGGCCAGCCCCGATACGGTTTCAGCACGCGTCGCATGCGGATTACCCACGGCGCCATTTGGATGTCGACGAAGGAGATGGTGGGACCCAGGAAGAAGGGGCCGGAGGGGTCGGCCGCGTCGATGAGTTTGGCGATCTGGAGTTTTAGGTCTTCGGCGGCGTCGATTTGCTTTTGGGAGTCTTGCGCTTGGAGGTACTGGTAGAACACGGGGACGATGTGGCGATTGATCTGGAACATTTGGAGTCAGAGGCGATGTCTGTTGTGGGCGAGAGAGAATGGTATAATGTTTGATGAGGGTTGACTTACATGGTCAGTCCATAGGCGCGAGTGGGCTCGAATCTTCGGGTCCTTTGGCAGTAGAGCTTTGCCTTCGTTCAGGTCTTCAAGCTGTCGTTGATCAGTATCCATTGTGGGAGAGTGCCAGCTCTCAAAGCTTACATATTCCATCAGGACTGTGCTTTCGTAGCATGACCAGTCGCCGTGCCGGAGTGCTGGGATCAGGCCGCGCGGGTTGATATCGAGTAGCCAATCTGGTTTCTTATATGGATCTACCTCAATGTATTGGTATTCCAGTTTCTTGATTTCCATTGAGATCCAGACTCGCTGAACAAAAGGGCTGTCGCATGATTAGATCTAGACATTAAGGATCGACAACCCGAGAGGTCTTACCAGAAGCAGCTCCCGATCAATTTCAAGTCATGATCTTTGGAACGCTTCTTGACCGTGTTCAGCGCTTGCCCAGTTGCTCGCTTGTGGTAGGTTTTCTGTTCAGATTTAGATTTGTCAGACATCTTGCATTTCTATGATGAGGTTATGGGTGTATGATCTGCTGTGGACTTTGAAGACAATAGTAGAGTGGCAAGGATTCGTAAGAGTCCTCTGGCGCATTATCTCTTGAGCCGTCGCACAAATGGGGATATGGATTTGTCCAATGACGGAAGATGACGCGCAGGCTGCACATGCAGACGAAAGGCCTCGCTGCTTGAATTTTCGGTTGCGCTTCCGGACCTGACAACCGACCCGCTACCGAGGCCTCATGGTCTCATAACAGGAATTGAGGTACGCCAGAAATCAACATTTACACGACAACACGTTGAATGCTTTGACCACTCCAGGCCCAGAGGCCAAGGGCCGTTGCGAAAATTCCTCCTAAGCACTAACGAAGAAAAATTGCTTACTTGAAATCTCCTCTTCACCTTTTCCTCCTTCAACATATGTCGCTGTATGCTGTTTCTCTTCACACGGTCGCTTTCGTCTAGTGTATGCTTATGGCCTCCTCCTACGCCGTCTGCCTGTCCGTTGCTGCCGTTGACCCTCTGAATGGTATAGTATCTACTCCCATCACTACCAGGAGGTCCACTTCGAAATGTCCCGTCATTGAGCATTGAAGCACCTGGTTGTGCCGGCCCAAATAGGTTATTGGCGCCAGGTTGAATAACACCAGAATCAGACTCGCCCATCGCTGCTCGGGCCCCCGGAAAGAACTCTGTGATCTTGATCTTCACATCACACAGATCACGCTCTCGTGCTTGACGCTTACGCTTCTTCTTGTTTGGATCGTCGGATTTGGCCGTTCCAGGAGGACGACCTTTCAGCCTACAGTCCCAGTAATGTGACACGAAGGGTTTGCGCTTATATTTCTGGGTTGATCGATGCGAGTAGATGTTGTCCACATGAGGGAAATAGGTTTGGAATCTAAGAATGTTCGTCAATTGTGGCACTTGTTGGTATATTGTTTTGACGCAATGGCGGTGGCACGAGTATTCGAATAGACCCATCGCAAAAGAGCAAACACGTCAAATCAGAACATGACTTACTCCTCCTCAGTCAAGTCGATTGGCTCGTTGACATTGAACAGGCGTTCCCTCCATACTTCCAGATCTGGTGGATCTGGTACGACCTTCAAGTTCCCGAAATGTGTTGTGCCTCCAGACCCATCAGCAGATGATTGTAGATCATTTTCGCCCTGTAATCGTCCGAATGGTTGATGCTGAACCTGAAGATTGTTCGGCAACTGGTTATGGGGTGTTAAGATGCCAAACTGCCCTCCCTGCGGACGACTGCTCGCCGGCCGGGCGGGCGCCGGAGCAGGTTGCAGTGGCGCTTGTGGTTGGATATCATGGAAGTGTTGGTGCTGGAGGCTTGGATCCAAGACATTGTTGCGCGTCTGAGGTTGGGGGACGGGGTTCTGGACGTCGAATTGGGCGTTGAACTGGAAGGGGTCATTGGGGTCGAGGTCGAACTGAGAGGGCAGAGTGTGTGGTGGGGGCTGGTGGAAGATGTTATCTTGAAGAGCATGAGGGTGGTAATGGTGCAGCGCCCCTTCCATTTCGAAAGCTGGTACACGAAACGAGCTTTCGACTTGTCGCCGCTTCAACGCTCTTGCCAGAAAAGCGGCGAGCACATGAGGGAGAAAATAGTCTAGCTAGAAATGACGACCGGTCTTGGCGCGTCTTTCAGCACCAGCGCACTAAAACCTTCTAAAGTACAACACATAACACACACAGTGGTTGTCATTCTTTCGCACATCTTGGACGAACAGTGTTGACGAAGTCAGGTCGAACGGAACCACAGAGACCCATAGCTGATAGGGTGGATCGTCAAAGTATCTATCTGCCTTGCTTCACCATGATATCTAAGAGGAGGGTCCATAGAGGGCATTCTTCATGCTCGCTCGATGAGAAGGTGAGCATACCGTATATTCGAGGTCGCCTAGTGTATGGATTGTTCTGTTACTTCCTCCACTATGGGACATCTCGGTACCGAGGATACTGGTTGAATGTGGCTGCATATATTCCGCGACATCCACGGTGTCCCATCGTGCCATCTGACAGAGCAGGCTTTGCTGATGAGCCCAGAGACCTTCAGAAGATATGCTAAGTACTTTGAGTTACATTGCAATATCTGTTGATGCTTTGTATAACATGTAGCGAACTCTCAATGCATCAATCTCTTACCTCGTCTTGTGAAGATCTATCAGCCATGGCGGTTCATGGACCATGGTAACCTGCTTATTGCACAAGTCAACGCCTCTGTGGCGTGATGTCGTTGCATTGTCGACTGTCTCTACAGTAATCCTTGCCTTACTTGAAAAAACTTCCGTCTTTCTCTTTTGTTACCTTGCGGCTATTACACATCAAGATCTGTCCACTGCAGACCTACTCACCCCCAGTGAGTAACATCTTCGTTGTCCATATTCTAGAATGCTGAGAATTCAGCGAGAATTACTTCATTAGATTTGAATCTTCTCGGCCCGTGTGTAAGAGCCATCAAGACAGTCCTTCATCTACCTCTGAACCACACCGCTTGACAACAAAGACCCCAGAAAGCTCATGAATATGAATGCCTTGCCTTAATCGTCAAGGTTGCATCTCGAGATAACGCCTACTGTTCCTTTTGAGAGCTCTCTGAGTAACACTTGGATTCGACAGCCATCGATTATGAACCATGCCACAACTCGACGGATTCACTACCGGAACGTACTCGAATCTTGATTCAAGCGAGATCGAGGACGGGAAGAGATGGCTGGTGGTCTCACCATACGTGGCTCATGCACATCTGTTGAACCTGGCTACAATTACAGAGCCACAACGGCTGTTGGCGAAAGCCTTGACAGTCATGAAGTCAATACATTCGGACTATGCCACTGCCTCTTACCAGAAGAGCTTCAACTGGAGCGAAATTATCTGCACGCTCAAAGACCTGATAACTGCAACAGGTCTACACTGGGCGCAGCAGAGTTTCTACGTCGTGGTTTTTAGGTCACAGGTGCTGGCCTCGACAGATCGTGCACGTCTAGCTGCTTTGGACGAGCGCTCGCATGCCGAAGCTATGAAGAGCGGAGGGCTCCTCAAGTATTGGTTCGGAATACCTGACGGCGGTCATAGAAACCTGGCCACCTGTGAGTGATTCTCCAGATCAACTGGCATACATATGACTAACCTTGCCAGGCATCTGGAATACAGGGAAAGATGCTAAAAGGGGTGGCAGAGGTGAGGGACATAGGGAGGCTGCTCGAGCGACCATCAAACTGTATTCGGAATGGCGTGTGGAGCGCCTGAGATTCGACATTGGGGAGAACGCCGAGCGGTGGAGCATTCGCGACTGGGACAACTAGAGATGGACACGACTCGAGATGGAATACTTGAGTACGGTCAAATCGATGAGCTTTCGTACGCTTATTACTACCCCTTCATTTTCGCGGGCATAGTACTGGGAGATTAGAGGTCAAAAAATCGGCATAATATTAGACCAAATATCTAATGAGCTTATGGGCATGGGCATTAAGCCGTTCGAGCTTTTTCTCCTGTGAAGTAGACTGATAGATGAAAGCATTTTTCTGAATCATGTCTCTCACTGCTCCCATGATTCAAAGCTGTGATCGGCCGTGGGCACCGAAACGATGCCATGCCAAGCCAAGTGGACCCCGAAGCTAATCGATAAATTCTCCAAACAATCCGGACCCACATCTCAGCCTTCAATCACCGCCTTTTGACATCAACTGTTTTCTTCTACATCCCAGGGCCCACGACTGTCTTGAAGTACTCAAATCTGACTTCTCCATCAGCCATCCCTCAAGACTTACTCTACTCTTCTTCGCATTTTTACGTTAATCCGTCATCATGAGTGGAGCACCGGCACATAAGCACAAGGTTGCAGACCTCGTAAGTCTGCCATTGTAAGTCTGAAGCTCATTCAGCTAAGCACATGGAATACTAGTCGCTCGCTGCCTTTGGGCGCCGCGAGATTGAGCTTGCCGAAAATGAAATGCCTGGTTTGATGGCGACGAGGGAGAAGTATGCTTCAGATCAGCCATTGGCTGGTGCGCGTATCGCAGGATGTCTACACATGAGTATGAAGAAGACTTGGTCCTTTTCGGAAAGGAAGATCGATTGACAGCCATTCTAGCGATTCAGACCGCGGTCCTCATCGAGACACTCACCTCGTTAGGGGCTGAAGTCACCTGGTCAAGCTGCAACATTTTCTCCACACAAGACCACGCGGCAGCTGCGATAGCAGCATCTGGCACTCCAGTGTAAGTAAAGTACCGGACGCCATATCGTATCCCAGACTGACATGAAGTAGGTTTGCCTGGAAAGGCGAAAGCGAAGAGGAATACCAATGGTGTCTGGAGCAGCAACTACTCGCTTTTAAAGATGGCAAGCACCTCAACCTGATCCTCGACGATGGCGGTGATCTCACAGCAATGGTCCACAACAAGTACCCAGACATGCTCAAGGACTGCCATGGCGTCTCGGAAGAGACGACCACTGGTGTCCACCACCTGTACAGAATGCTCAAGGGCAAGAAGCTCCTGATACCAGCCGTCAACGTTAATGACTCCGTCACCAAGTCAAAATTCGACAACCTTTACGGATGCCGAGAATCACTAATTGATGGTATCAAGCGCGCAACGGACGTCATGATCGCGGGTAAGGTCGCAGTCGTTGCTGGGTTTGGTGATGTGGGTAAGGGATGCGCACAAGCTCTGCAAAGCATGGGTGCCAGAGTTATTGTCACGGAAGTCGATCCCATCAATGCTCTTCAAGCTGCCGTCTCGGGTTACCAAGTCATTACTATGGAGGATGCTGCGCCTGTTGGTCAGATCTTCGTCACAACTACCGGCTGCCGAGACATCCTCACCGGCGTGCACTTCGAGCAGATGAAGAATGATGCCATTGTTTGCAGTAAGCGATGTCCATTCCTTTCCAACATTCTTTCCAACGTTAGACTTTCCGCTAATCGCAGGCCCTTTCAGACATCGGACACTTCGACATCGAAATCGACGTCGCCTGGATGAAAGAAAACGCCAAGAGCATCCAGAACATCAAGCCCCAGGTCGACCGCTACCTCATGAAGAACGGACGTCACATCATCCTACTCGCCGAAGGTCGTCTCGTCAACCTTGGCTGTGCAACCGGCCACTCCTCCTTTGTCATGTCATGCTCCTTCACCAACCAAGTCCTTGCGCAGATCATGCTGTTCAAAGCCGAGGACGACAAATTCGGCAAGCGATACATTGAATTCGGCAAGACCGGCAAGAAGGATATCGGTGTCTACGTGCTGCCCAAGATCCTCGACGAGCAGGTTGCTCTGCTGCATCTTGAGCATGTGAACGTCAAGCTGTCGAAGTTGACAGAGAAGCAGTCGGATTACCTCGGTATACCAGTCGAGGGTCCTTTCAAACCCGATATGTAAACTTCTTTCCCCATTGACATGTCCAAGTGATTGTACTGACTTTATACGTAGCTACCGCTACTAGACTTCGAAATTGGTCTTTTCCATAACGCATAGCATATGTTCAACACGGAGTTACGAAGAGATGATATCCACAAAAGCATGTCCTTCAACGGCTGTTTTCTCGTTACTGGTCAGGGCCGCCACATCAACAGGCGGCTCGATCGCTAGACTTGGAAGCTAGGTTCAACATAGAAGAAATCGATCCAGCGATGATAGATGGAGAATCAAGCACTGAAAGCCGTATCTCAAGCGCGGTTAATCATAGGCGTGGTCTGATAGACAAGACTTTGATAGTTACTTGCACCCTGATTTTACGCCTGATACGCTTTAATGGTCTGCCTTGTGAGCAATGTGTGGCATTGATCAATCGGTCCATTATTGTTCCAACCACATACACTGCCAGCGCTTGGTAACCAGTCTGTGCCCGGCCCAAGACAAGTTTCTTCTTCGCCTCCTCTCCTTTCCTTCTGCCCCCTTCACCCTCGATTTTCGCCACTAGAAAACCGAGAGAGCGCTAGATAAATATCCCCAAAACCCTTTCATTCCCACAGTAGTCCGCCCTCAACTACAGTACAGTTACCCTACAATAGCTCCTTACTTGTTTCAACCCATACTCTCGTACTCCTCTCGTTGATCCATCGTCTCGCTAAGTTACTAATGAATCAAGAGGCTCGCACCCATTTCTTGTCTCATGCGTCTCTTGCTTTCAATCCTAAATCGAAGTTCACACCTCAGCATACTTCGCCATTAAATCCCTCCATCAACGGAAACAATCACTACATGGATAAACTTGAAGCTCGCGACGAGAGGAATGCAGGACACAGTGGGACAAGAAGCGCAAACACCTCACCCCGCCCCAAAAACCTCTAGGGCCGCAGTCCTAAGTACCTGGGTCACTGAGCTACTCCAGAACATATTCCACGACGCCGTATCTCCACGACCCTCGCGCGCTCCAGAGAAGTTCAGTACCCGGGCGTACGAATGTCCGAGGATGAGAATAGATGCCCCGCGATACCAAATACTGGGAGGTGGACGCCTCTCACAGGAGAGGAAATCTCCCTCGAGTAGCAGAGGCCCTTGCCCCAGTCGGTGATGCGTCCGACCAAGTCGCATCTGCCCCCTCCTAGACCGACGGGATACCCACCCCCCTAACCTCATAAGCCCGCCACTTCTTGCCTTGCAGCATGCTCTCACCACGATAGCTGCCACATTGCCCACCTCACGCCCACGAGCCCAGATCGATAGCGTGCTGACAGGCTCCGACTTCTTCGCTCCCTGGGACGTGCTACAGGCCTGCAGACGAGGTGGTAAGTATATCTTTACCTTGGTATCGTCTTCCTTTTCATTTTCGTTCACAACAGCCCCCCCCCCCCGCTCCAGCGAGCGATGCTTTCATCTTGAGATAGACACAACGGACCTGTTTACCTCTTGGGGGTTTCTCTTGCGTCGGGATCCCTGCTCGCTTTCCTCAGCTCCCCTCCAGACCTCCTCCCCGCCCAACTCGGCCCCAGCTCGTCTGCGATCCTACCCCTACCACGCCATCCTTAATTGCCTTGTTACTGGGTGTTAGGGCTTTTAATCCGGTCTGGTACAGCGGGGGAGAGGGGGAGAGGGGGAGAGCATATCGCACGTTGAGTGGGGAGAGTGGAGGGGGGGTGGATTTC
>JAABUQ010003517.1_pt1 | contig 28607 bp, 28 predicted proteins | sample 5560001 | NCBI WGS metagenome assembly JAABUQ01 (sample SAMN10711888, study PRJNA513371) | rock metagenome | isolation source: Antarctica rocks | place: Antarctica: Victoria Land, Finger Mt nord | collected 2015-12-18 | reverse complement strand
CCTTGGGGAAGAGTTTTCGGGGGGTGGGGAGGATGCCTTTGACCCAGGGCCGCCAGATGCGGTCGGGTTGTTTGGAGTGGGGGATGTAGATGTATTTGGGTGATTCGGGGGGGATGAGGGCGTGAGAGGGGGCGGAGGTGCTGAAGCGGGGCGGACGGTGGTGTTTGAGACATTGGTGGAGGGCTCGACGGGGATAGCTGCTTTGGGATGTTCGAGGTGGCATTGTGAGGCAGTTGAATTGTGTGCTTGGAGTGAGAGGATTGCTTCTGATCTTGCCCGGAGATTGAAATGGAATTTGGACTTTAGCTCGATTTGCACTAGCGCGGACTCTATACCGCCGGGTAGCGATCTTCATAGATTCATGTTCGATATTCCTCATCACTACAATTTCAAACTCTTACGCACTACTCCGAACAATTACGTGGCAGCCGGAACCGTCTGCTCAGATCAAGATGGGTACTGGCAAGAAAGAAGCGACGAGGAAGGAGAAGCAGGGGAAGGTCAGCGACGGAATGAATAATGTCAAGACGAAGGGCGAGAATTTTTACAGGTCCGCCAAACAAGCAAGGACACTCAATATGTTCAAAGATGGCAAACACCAAAGGAACGCCAGTGGAAAGGTCACCAAAGCCATGTCATATCAATCCCGCGACAAGCCCAAGACTCGTATAGAACCAAACCGGAAATGGTTTGGCAATACAAGAGTTATCTCTCAAGATGCCTTGAACTCGTTTCGAGAAGCCATGTCTGAGAAGGCTTCTGACCCTTATAAAGTTCTACTCAAGTCTAACAAGCTACCAATGAGCTTGGTCCGAGATGGAGAGGGCAAGAATGGTCTCAAGCAACATCAAGCAAAGATGCAAGTCGAATCTGCCCCATTTGGGGATACGTTTGGTCCGAAGGCACAGAGAAAACGGGTCAAGATGGGTGTTGGATCACTTGAGGATCTCGCCGGCGAATCCGCTAAGATGCATGATACATATCTGGAGCGGCTGGAGCAAGCCAAGCTTCTCAACGGGATCTCAGGTATTGAGGAGACCGTCGGTGAGGCCGTACCTGCGGATTCTGTCTTACAGACGGCCCAAGAGCCTATATTTTCGAAAGGGCAAAGTAAAAGAATATGGAATGAGCTCTACAAGGTCATCGATTCTTCGGATGTTGTGATCCACGTGCTGGATGCTCGGGATCCTTTGGGCACACGGTGCAGGAGCGTGGAGAAATACATACGGGATGAAGCACCGCACAAGCATCTGGTATTTGTGCTGAATAAATGTGATCTTGTACCCACAGGCGTTACGGTAAGACCCACTCGTCCCTCCTAAGACCCTTCACGTGCGTCTCCAATTTCCAGTCAAGACTCCTTCCGGCATTTCTGTGCCCTTCAACCGTGGAGGGCTGCTCTGTTACGATGTTGGTAGATTGATTTCTACCTGCCATGCTCGACCTCGTGTCTTGCACAGATCAACACTCCGTCTTGGATGAGGTCACTAGGGTCAGGAGATGTTGCGTTTGAGTTGAAGGTCTCTACTGCTGCACTGGTAGCGGACAGATGGGGACTTTCTTAGTAACGCTTCATACATTTCTCATCGATAGCAACGACAGTCATTGAGAACGTGACATTTTGCTGACAGGCTACATAGGCATCGTGGGTCCGAGCTCTCTCGAAAGACTATCCTACACTTGCGTTCCATGCATCCATTACCAATTCCTTCGGCAAAGGCAGTCTAATCCAGCTACTTAGGCAGTTTTCCTCTCTACATTCTAACCGGAAGCAAATATCTGTAGGCTTTATTGGTTACCCAAATACTGGTAAATCTAGTATCATTAACACGCTTCGAAAGAAAAAGGTCTGTACAGTCGCCCCAATACCAGGAGAGACCAAGGTCTGGCAATACATTACGTTGATGAAGCGTATCTATCTCATCGACTGCCCTGGTGTTGTTCCTCCAAGCAACCACGACTCGCCCGAGGACATTCTCCTCAGGGGAGTGGTCAGGGTGGAAAACGTCGAGAACCCAGAGCAGTATATTGCAGCTGTATTGAAGAAGACAAAACCGCATCATATAGAGCGGACTTACGATGTCAGAGGATTCGAGACCGCGACTGAATTCTTGGAACTGCTTGCGAGAAAAGGGGGAAGGTTGCTCAAGGGAGGGGAAGCGGATGTTGATAGTGTTGCAAAGATGGTACTCAATGACTTTTTACGCGGGAAGATACCTTGGTTTACCCCTCCGCCAGCTACAGAGGGCCAGGTCGAGAAAGGCGTTGAGGGTAGGAAGGGGAAATTAGGTGAAATGGGCAATGTTGGAATTACCAAATCTGTTGGTGACAGTACGGTGCTGGACCAGGATGATGTGACGGACGACGGCTCTAGGCATGATAATGATGACGGCTTTGAAGGCTTCGACGAAGCAGACGAGATGGGTGGATCTGATGAAGTGGCGTCTGACGACAGTGATGAGGATGAGGGACACGGTCTTGTGCGGCAGGCTGGCGGAACATTGCTAAAGCCTGAAATAGATACTGCAGTCGAGAGCTGCTAATACGAGACTTAAATTCTGTAATGCCTGGTCCTTCAACGTAGGTTTCTGTACGAGAACTTTGGGTGGTCATGTTTAGGTCAAATCGCCTTGAAGGCAGTAGATATAATTTTCAGTATCGCCATTGTATAAGTACCACTCCTTCGCGTTGAAATACGTTTATAGACCACAACACATCACGATTGTCTTTATTCAGAGTGACGGAACGAGCTCAGATAGTGGCTGATACCGTTCCACTATCTCTCATTCTTTCACATGTCTTCAAAAATAGCGACCATGTCGTTAGGCCCAGCAGGCGCAAGCCTGAATCCAGAACAGGTGGAGAATTTTGAGGACGTACGCATTCACTACCCAAGGGTTTCAGACTGTGACTGACTATCAGCAGATGGAGAAACAGTTCGCAGTAAAAGGTATGCCGTCGCCCTCATGCCACCCACACTTCCTCACGTTCGCCCAAGCCTCCATGCCCTAGTTCGAAAAGCTGATGCAGCCACACTACAGCCGTCCAACACATGACTACCTACTGGGCGATCCTTGAGAAGATTAAAGGCTCAAACCTCCGCCTCACAAAAATCGACGACGAGATATACGAGCATTTCCGAAAAGACTTCCCCAACTTCGAAGCCAAAGAGACGATTGATGAGGACAGGATGAAGAGCAAGGAGGGAAAAGAGCGGTGGCGGAATTTCATGATGGCTTATGAGAAGAAGGTCGATGATTACAATTTCGGGACCATGTTGAGGGCGAATCCGAAATTCGAGTATGGGGAGAAGGAGACAATTTTTGGTAGGGGAGGTTGTGTTTCCCCTTGGTGGGTGGGTGGCTAAGGGTGGAATAGCTATGAGAATGCAGTTTTATGCTATTGAGATTGCCCGGTAGGTCCCAGGGGGCTGCTTCTCGTCATCTTAAGATTGGCTGATGAGATACAGGAACCGGAACGGCTTGAATGATTGGGTTTACGAAAGAGAGCACCCTCAGGAGGACGAATCTAAAACATGAGAAAAATTCTCCTGTGATACATAACATGATCAAAACCGGGCATCTACGTTATGATACCCCATGAGAACTCCTCACTTTGCTGGCACTGCTTCATGATTTGCCACATTTGCAGCATTTCATTCCGCTGAACCGAACAATTCTATATCATGAGTCAATTTAATCTATTAAAAGTCGAGTACTCATATCCTCAAATGTATCCCCATCTTCCTTTCTAGTCTCGAAGACTGCCCTCGGAAGTTGGCACTAAAGAACAATACTAAGGAATTTTGCTGTACAATATTAAATTTCTCGACATATCCCATTGTTTCGCTTTTCTTGGCATGCATCGATTTATCATGGCTTTCTATCTTTACTATTCACTACAGCCTGGATGAAGTCACAATGCGATAGTAGCCGTCATGTCTTTGACAGCTTCAAGAAACATCCATCGACTGATAACGTCGCAAAGAGTACTCTCTCTAAGTCGTCCTACCATCCAAAAACATGGAAGAAACAGAGAAGGATGCAAAAGCAGTCGACATTGATGGTGTAGGCGATTCAGGGACCGACGAAGACAGCAGTCAAACAGTGCGCGCACGCTGGCTATCTCTCTTTAATTTTACCTCGAGATCACATAGCATACCTTTAGCACTGGCCCTCTTCGTCTCCATAGTATCAGGCATCATCATACCGGCCTTGGCCGTTTTCCTCGGAAAGATCTTCGACTCCTTTACAAGCTTCGGCGCAGGCCAGATAAGTGGATCTGATCTCGTCAAAACAGTGTCGACATACGGACTTGCGCTTGTTGGACTCGGTTGTGCGAGTGGTCTCATCAATGCAGTGTACTTAATGCTGTGGCTCGTGTTTGGTGAGCTTCAAGCAAAAAGTGCGAGGGGGAAGCTGTTTGATAAAATGCTGGAGAAAGATATGGAGTGGTTCGATATGCGCACATCTGGCATTGGGACTTTGATTTCCAGACTACAGACGTGAGTTCCGAATCAATTGTTGATCATTGGCTAACCATGGCATAGACACATTCGGGAGCTTCAAATGGCAACATCGCAGCCACTAGGCTTTGCGATGCAGTACTGCGTCACTACCGTGACAGCTCTTGGTTTGGCTTTCTATTACTCCTGGAGCCTTACTCTGGTCACGTTGGCTGCTACACCAATAACAGCCGTGATACTGTCCTGGATCTCAGCCAGAATGCAACCAGGCATTGAAGCCCAAATCGAAGAACTCACCAAAGCTTCAAAGCTGGTAAGCAATGCTATTTCCGCGATCGACACCGTCAAATGCTTCAATGGGCAGGATTTCGAATTGTGGCAGTACGCCACCGCGGTGAAGAAGGCTGCTCACTACTATTTCGTACAGGCAAAGGCGAATGCACTTCAGATTGGGTTCGTCCGTTTAATCACTTTAGGTATGTTCGTACAGGGGTTTTGGTACGGCAGTCATTTGGTCAATACTGGCCAGAAAACCCCCGGCGAAATCTTGACTGCTTTCTGGGCATGCCTGATGGCCGCCCAGTCTGTCGAACAGATTTTGCCGCAAGTCATTGTCCTCGAGAAAGGAAGAGCTGCGGGAGCGACACTGAAGGCTCAAATGCAGCACATGGAGAGCGGGCGTAAAGTCTTGAAGATGATTGGCAGAACCGCGCCTTCGTTCTGTGATGGAGATATTGAGATCAGAAAAGTGAGTGTATTTGAATTTTAGATACAGAAGATATACTGACTCGAGCAAGGTTTCTTTCTCGTACCCGTCAAGACGAGATGAGCTTGCTCTTGATAATGTCAGCTTCTTTCTTCCTGCCGGTGAAACCACATTTGTTGTTGGCAGGAGTGGATCAGGGAAAAGCACACTGGGCAATCTTCTCATGAGGTTCTATAATCCCACATCCGGCCACATCTTGATCGACGACACTCCCATTCAAACACTTGACATGAATTGGTTGCGGAATAACGTCACCCTGGTCCAGCAACAAAATGTACTCTTCAATGAGACATTGTTTAAGAATATAGCCTTCGGTCATCGAGATCATGGCAGAGTGCGAAAGGAAGAGCTCAAGACTTGCATCGAGTTAGCCTGGCTACAGCAGACAATCAGCGATCTACCACGGGGGTTAAATACCTTACTGGGGAACGGTGGTAATACTATGAGTGGTGGACAGAAGCAAAGGGTCGCAATTGCTCGGGCGTGTCTACGCGATACACCTATCCTCATCCTTGACGAAGCGACAAGTGCTTTAGACCACGTCACCAAGACACTGGTTTTCAAAGCCATTAGAGACTGGCGCCGAGGCAAGACAACAATCATAATTACCCACGACATGTCACAAATACAGGATGACGACTACGCCTACGTTTTGGACAAGGGAGCCATCGTTCAAGAGGGTTTCAAGCATACTCTCGATAAGACCGCTATAGGCCCTTTCACGGCGCCCGCAAGACCATCCGTGTATTATCCTCCGACAACTCAATTGCGAGTGAGCGCCGCTCGTCGACATGAATCGCTCATTTCAGACTCTCATTCCCTTTCAACGTTATCCGACGTGTCGCACGATTCAATGGAGATTCTTATCCAACCCAGAAAGACATTCGTACCCAGCGTATTCAGCCCCCGAACAGAAGAATCGGGGTCACCACAAGCCTCTCGAGGGTTCCTTTCGCCGATGTCTCCTGTTCCTTTTCCGCTGCATCGAACGTCTTACGCTCCGTCGGTGTACTGTGCCCCACAGAGGAGGACCTCGGAGATCTTCGAGCTCCTGGACATTCAAAGACTCACCAAGTCTCAGTCTCCAGTTGGTCATCAAGCCCAGAAAATTGTGTCCAAAGCCAGAGAAGGCAACAAGCCGGACAACTCGGAAGAGAAGATTGAACGGCATAATAAGCTCAGTCTTCACACGCGTACGTCGTCGACCTTGTCGACGACCACAGAGGGCTTTGCGAGGATCAAGCGACGCTCTGCTAAATCAGAAAGAGCACATAAGATTGCTCCCTTGAAAGCCATATTACTGACCGTCTGGCCTTGTCTAAAGTGGGAAAAACACCTGATTCTGATCTTGGGCTTCTTCTGCGCTGCAGTCCACGCAGCAGCAACACCTGTATTCTCATGGGTCTTTTCGAACCTCCTCTCAACCTTCTTCCTTGCAGACCGAAACGAGCGGTCACACATGGCTTTCGTATGGTCCATGTTGGTCCTTGGGGTCGCAGCAACTGACTCAATTGCATCATACGCAATGCATTACTTGCTAGAACGCTGTGGTCAAGCATGGATCGACGCCCTTCGGATCGAGGCTCTCAAGCGTGTCCTGGACCAGCCTCTAGCCTGGTTTGACCAAGACAAAAACAATGTGACAAAGCTCACTGAGTGCTTAGACCGAAATGCGGAAGAGATGCGCAACCTCCTTGGCCGTTTCGCAGGCTTTGTTTTCGTCGCTCTAGTCATGGTAACAATCGCCTTGGTCTGGAGTATGATCATATCCTGGAAGCTCACGCTTGTTGGCCTCGCTTCCGCCCCTTTCATGTATGCAGTGACCCGTACATTCGAACATGTCAGCGGAAAATGGGAAGGGAAGAGCAACGATGCCGGTGAACAGGCCAATGCAATCTTCACGGAAACCTTTGCAAATATCCGTACAGTCCGCGCCCTAACCCTTGAAGGCTATTTCCATAAGAAGTACACCGAGTCTACAAGCAAAGCCTTTCGAGTCGGTCTCAAACGCTCTGCGTTTTCAGGCATCTTCTTCGGCATCTCAGACAGCGGGATTGTATTTGTAACAGCGCTGATATTCTGGTACGGTGCACACCTCGCCTCTACCCACGCCAACAGCACTACGGATATCCTTACTATCTTCACGATGCTACTATTCAGCATCGCCAATGCCAACGCCATCATCGCGTTCGTTCCACAGATCAACTCCTCCCGGAGTACAGCGACACGGCTCCTACGACTTGCTTACCTGCCCTACCACACCTCCCACGAGCATACAGGCAACATCCGCCTCTTCTCTCCAGGGCCAATAACATTCACCAACACATCTTTCACCTACCCGACACGACCCACAGCACCGGTCCTCGATTCTCTCAACCTGAATATCCAACCAGGCACTGCCACTGCTCTAGTGGGCGCCAGCGGATCCGGCAAAAGCACAATCGCTTCCCTGCTCCTTGCTCTCCACACTCCAAACTGTGGTTCCATTACTTTAAACGATGTCTCAATCAAAGAATTGCACACGTCAACCCTTCGTTCCCTCGTCTCGATAGTCCCACAAGCACCCACGCTCTTCCCCGCGAGCGTGGCAAAGAACATTGCCTACACCCTCCCTGAAAACTCACCTTTAGCCTCCACGGCTTCGATTTTTGCCGCTGCCAAGGCAGCCGGGATAGACACCTTCATCTCCTCCCTTCCCAACGGCTACGAGACGCTCCTCGGCCCGGGCGGAACGGAACTGTCAGGTGGACAAGCGCAAAGGATCGCGATTGCCAGAGCTGTGCTTAGGAGACCTAAATTGCTGATACTGGACGAGGCCACTAGTGCTCTAGATGGCGAAAGTGCGGCTATGGTGAGGGATATGGTTCGTGGCATGGGGAAGAGAGGGTGTGGGGTGCTGGTTATCACGCATAGCGAGTTCATGATGAGGGGTTGCGAAGAGGTTGTTGTTTTGAAGGATGGGAGGGTGGTTGAGAGGGGAGGAATGGGGGAATTGATGAGGAGGCAGGGAGGGGAGCTGAGGAGGTTGCTTGGGGAAGGGAGGGACGATGATGGAGAACCAGAATGATTCGAAGGTCTTCATGTTTGCCGTTTAGCGAATGGAACAATATACACATTCAATTCCAGCCAAACCCACAACTCTTCATACATGATTAATCCTACACAACAGCATCGCGCCCACTCTCCTATCCACCGCCTCCCTAATCTCCATAATCCCCCGATCACTACTCACAAACATCGCCTCCCCAATCGCCCTTATCCCCTTCACATACCCCATCCGCTCCCCCCGGATCAAGCACTCCAAGTCCCTAAACGGCATCCACACCCTCCTCTTGGGCTTACTCACCAACCCCATCCGCTCCAACACCGGCCTGTTATTATAATACTTCAACCCCACCCAAATCCGCCTACTCGCAATATTCGCCTGCGTCACCGCCGGCCCCTCCTCCCCTCCTTCCCCGCCGTAACCCTCCAGGCCCCTTCCCTCATTCAGCATCCGTTCCCGCTCGAGAGGGAGGACCACGTGGCTGCTGATATCGCCCCCGCCCCTGCCGCTGGGGCCCGCGTTGTGGTTTAGCACCGGCGAGAGGGTGCTTGGGGGTGGGGGTTCGGGGCCGCCGATGGTGACGCTGTTGATGTAGCCGGATCTTTGGAGTTGGAGGGCGACTTCGTGGAGTTGGTTTGTGCGGGGGAGGGAGGTCAGGCCGAGGCGGGCGAGGGAGGCGTTTTGGAGGTGGGAGCAGGCGTTGGCTAGGTGGACGAGTGACATTGTTGTGGGTTGGTCGGGGTGTTTGGGGGGTTCTGTGGCCCGTAGGCCGGTAGATTGGCGGGCTGCAGGTTTGGATGGAGATTGGGGGATGATTGGAAGGGCGGAGCGGAGGGTGGAAGTTGGAGGGCGGAGTGGGATTGACTTGAGCGCGGAGATGGGGAGGGCTGCGATTCTGTTGGCACGGGATAAGGTGGAATTTGCTAAGCTGCAATCAAAGAGGACTTGGGATGAAGACAGTGTAGTGTGATTGCTTGTGTGATTGGGGGATTCAGCTCAAGATATTTTTATATAACAGATATATTACACTAGTGCGTCCTTGACATTTTGTCTCCGCCATCGACATCTCGCGCAGCTCACGCCGGCCAGCTTCCACCGCAAATCATGCTGTACGTTGGCCAAGTCATACAGCCAGGAATTCGAGCCACCGGATCTATATGTGCTCGATGTCTGTTGCGCCTGTCCCGCGCCAAAACCCTCCGCAAGCCCTTCAGCACTTCCACCTCGCGCAATGAACCAAGTGCGGCATATCCTAAGTTGAGGACGGCATGGCGAAGAGAATACTTTTCTGCCAACGGAGCCATTGGCCTTTCCAAGGCTCAATTAGCGTACCGGATTGCAGGAAGTGGCGCCATTGAGTCCAGTGGCCAAACTTCACAAAAGAATGTCTCCGCATTGACATCAGAGTCCATGTCTCAGAGCATACCTCTTTCCGAACCCGTTCCTCAGACCTCGGAACCTCCTCATCGCAGACGGAAACGTTTAAAGGAAGAAGCCGCAGCCGCCGCCGAGACTCTCCTCCCACTTGACGCCTCTTCCCAACTATCAACCCTCTCCTTCACTCTACCAACAGCTTCCCTCCGCCGCCTTCTCACAACATGTCTTGCCCTCTCAAAACCGCGCCTTTCGACCCTGATCGTTCTCACAGCAGCAGCAGCCTACTCCCTCTACCCTGTACCTGCCCTACTGTTACCATCGACCACGACATCGCCATCTTTGTCGGCTTTGACGCTGGTGTTCCTCACAAGCGGCACGGCATTAGCCTGTGCGTCGGCTAATACACTGAACATGCTGCTGGAGCCTAAGTATGATGCTCAGATGAGCCGCACCAGGAATCGACCGCTGGTACGAGGGTTGATAGGGAAAAAGGGAGCAAACGTTCTCGCAGGCTTGACTGGAATATTAGGGGTGGGGAGTCTATGGTTTGGTGTGAACCCTACTGTCGCTTTTCTTGGGGCATTAAATATCGTGCTCTATGCAGGAGTCTATACGCCGTTGAAGAGGATTTCGGTACTCAATACATGGGTTGGGGCTGTAGTAGGTGGGATACCACCTTTGATGGGCTGGGCTGCAGCCGCTGGACAGAGCGCTACTGGTAGTGGGGAGTGGAAAGAGCTTCTCTTCAGCGAGGGTAGCATTGGCGGATGGCTGTTGGCTGGGCTGCTCTTCGCCTGGCAATTCCCGCACTTCAACTCGTTGAGTTGGCCCATTAGGGAGGAATACAAGAACGCTGGGTTTCGCATGCTGGTCTGGACGAACGCCAGGATGAACGGCCGGGTGGCTCTTCGCTATGCGGTCCTCTGCTTCCCTATATGCTTCGGACTGTGGTGGTTCGAGATCACGGATCAGGGGTTCCTGGTCACCAGCAGCGTTGTCAATGCGTGGATGGTCAAGGAAGCCTGGTCGTTTTGGAGGAAGGAGGGGTACAAGGGGAGCGCCAGAGGGCTATTCTGGGCGAGTGTGTGGCATCTCCCTGTCGTTATGGTGCTGGCTATGGTCCACAAGAAAGGGCTGTGGGAGGGGATATGGAAGCGCATCACGGGCGTCGAGGGTGAAGATGATGACTTCATGGATGGTGAGGCATTGCATGTAACGAAAAGCGAAGGGAGCCCCGTGCACCTTCCAAGGGCGCTGAATCGGGCGGAAAATTGAACCTGAGATCTTTACAGTCGAGATTATAGGTCTCGATAGTATAAGGTATTGCTGGGCTATCATAGTCACGAAGTGGGCTGTGTCCCGCACAAGCCTTATGATATACGGCTCTTCCACCTGGCTCTAAGACTCCAATATTGCATATTGCCCATTACAGAATCAATTGATAAGTAAATTTGATATCAGTCTAGTGAAAAGTATATGGGGGTCTAACAGGGTGTAGAGAAACCAAAAAGGCAAGAACGGCCGGAATGGGTGAATGGCCTTGGGGATGCATCTGACAGGTACAAGAATCTGTAAGATTTTATTGAGGTATTGGGGATTGTGCATCGATATTGTCAATACTTGAAAGATGATCTCTTGATTATGAGAATTGAGAGTTAAATTGTACTCCATAGACGAGGGAAGACGTAAGTTAGAATTATAGATTTAAATTACACGAGGCGGCGGAAGCTAATGCTAGCTGAATCCCATTCCGACTCATGGCTTTCTATCTTACAGGTATTCAGATTGTCGATGCCTGGTGCTGCTGTATTTCTTGTCAAGCGTTCAGCTTTTGCTGCTTCGACAACGATCAGAGTCCCAAGGTGACTAACCACAGATGAGAACTCTCTAGAAGAGCTTTGCTATGGCTCTAATGACTAAAAGAAGCTATGGCACCCTCGAATAACGTCTGGACCTTCCAATCTCTACAGCGCTATCGCCCGATCATCCTTGCATTAACGGCTCTAGCTGCCGGATGCTCAATCTACTACATTCATCAGTCAGTCTGGTCATCAGCCGAGGCGTCTACAAAGCAGCCAAGGCTTCATCGATCAAATGCGCGACGACGGCGTAGGTTACGACCTCGACCATGGTCCCACTATGTTCGAGCAAATGGACCTTTCTCCTTTGAATTTCTCTCCGATAGAAGCGCAGACGAGCATTTTTATGGCTACGGGTACCATGTCATACGCTTGAGAAATTCTCAACCCTGGGCGTTTCCACTAGTACGGAATCTCCTAGCTATTGCACATATCGAACCATGCAGCGATCATGAAGATGATATTGAGCAATGTGTGCAAGCTCGATATGAACTTCAGACAGTGTTTCTGGCCTTTTACTTCCTCCGCCATATTCCTCCAGAACATGTCATTACTAATGACGAGGAAACTCAAATCATCGCGGCGCTTCAACAAAACGGGAACTTCACACCACACCTAATCGGAACAGCACTACAACGACATCGTGATGGTCTATTGATCAGTGATCTCGACTATTGGCAGACCCAGCAGCAAGAAGTCCGAGAAGGGCGCCAACCATTGACGATCGTAGAAAGGGAATCCACTCCTTCCCCAGAATCTGAACGCCTTGAGACAGTTGTTGATGCCCAGAGTGAGCATTCCTGGCGAGGCGAAAACGATGAGAATGGCAGCTCTAAGGAAGGGCAAAGTCTTCTCCACCTGCTGTACAAAATCGCAGAGGAGCAAGCACGGAAAGACGGCTACGTGCATCGCGGCATCAAATGCGATAGCTGTAGTGCCATGCCTATTCGAGGCATACGATATCGGTGCGCCAATTGCGTGGATTACGACTTGTGCGAACAGTGCGAGGCGTTGCAGATTCACCCGAAAACTCATCTCTTTTACAAAGTTCGAGTACCAGCTCCGTATCTCGTAAGTCTTTTCATATCATGCTCCCATTGTGTTCACTAGAAGTCCGTCTTCATTCCCTTGACTGGGATTGTGTTTCTCGAAATCTTGAGCATTGCCTATGTATCAGGATACGCTAATTCTGGACAAGGGCCAGCCAAGGCAACCTCAGGAGATATGGTATCCTGGCAATCCAGAAGGCATTATCGAAACGCTGCCAAGGAAAGTGATTGACGAATACGCTCAAGATACTGGATACCAGAATGCAGAAGTGGAAGCTTTGTGGGAGCAATTCAGATGTCTTGCAGCGACGGAATGGCCGGAAGACCCACGTCATTACCGTCTAGCAATGAATCGCAGTACTTTCGACAAGTGTTTTATTCCAACGACAACATCTCGTTCGCTGCCGCCCAATCTTATTTACGATCGTATGTTTTCGCTCTACGACACTAATAACGATGGCTTGATAGGATTCGAAGAGTTTATCAAAGGGCTTGCAAATGTGCATAAGAAAAGTGCTAGCGAGCGTTCGAAGCAGGTATTTAAAGGTTATGATATCGACAATGATGGCTTCATTGACCGCAAAGACTTCTTGCGAATGTTTAGAGCATACTATTCTCTTACGAAAGAATTCACAAGAGATATCATCATCGACATGGAAGATGAGTTAAACGAAAGTGAAGCGCAACATATTGTGAATGGTGGCCAGCCCGTCAGCTCTGCGTTTTCTGGCGCCATTCCATTGGGTGAAAGATTCAGGGGGTTTGAAGGAAAAGCCCGCGATGATTTCGGCGATTTCAATATCACGGACAATATGGGGGTCATCGATGAAGACGACAAAGACGAAGCAGACCCAGATGAGCTCGTAGCTGATCATGCCGAGGAGAGGGAATTTGGTAATGTGGCTGGGTCTAAAATTAACATATCGTCGGTCATCAGTAGCCTTTATGACCAGCCGTGGCCGCCAAAGTCTGTTAGCATGCGAGATGTTCGGATTGCACTCAAGCGGGATATAGAGCCGGAGCAGGTCAATGACGAAACAGATCGACGGATGATCCAGCGAGTGAATCACGGTTACATCGCAAGGGATTGGCAGCGGCGCCAAACCCTACGTCGGCGGAGCATAAAGCAGAGAAGCGATCGACGCTCTTTCTATGTTGACGATTGCGGCACTTCCCAGCCCAGCGCCGAGAGAGAGACCCATGTCAAACGGTATCTGGCAGAGTCATCGGACAGGAACGACCAGCTGAATATCGAGGAATCTGTCAAACATGCGCTAGAAGGTCCCATCCTTGAACTGATAGAGGAGTTTTACCTGCCGTTGAATGAATTCGAGCGGCCCATTCTCGCTCTCGAAATAATTGACTTTTTGGGCTGGGGCTGGGATGAAGCTGCTATTACTCGAACCCTCGCCGGGTACGCTCGACATCTCTCGGAGATCAGGGACTTTGTTCGGCGCTTGATGCAAATTTTCAACGATACTGAAAAGCAACAAAGACCGGAGAACATGATAAACCCCCCATCCAGTTCGGTACCCGCCTCACGAAGATCGAGATCATCTTCCAAAGTTCGTTTCGAGGACGGGCTGACAGCAGACGAGGATCAGGATAATCGATCAGTCACATCAATGTCGTCGAGAAGCATACCAATGAACGAGCGTTGGGGGGGGTTCGAGGTCCCGGACCCCGAACAGAATGTGGGACGGGAGGTGTTGTATCAGATAACTCAGGAGGCTTTGGACGAGCTTATCAATCCTTTCCTCAAGATCAGGGAGGACTTGGCAGTCAAAGCTCGAGAAACGGAAAGTATCAGACTTCAACATCGCGCCGAGATTTCAGCCGCTGTGGAGTCGCCATTGCTGCTGAAAACCTACCTTACCGTCTTTCAAGAGGTGATGCGCACAAAACTCAGCTGCTTTCCAGAGCTGATTGGGGGTCTAAGCACTGCATCGTTGTTCACTGATTTTTTAAACGATCTGGTGGGCGAATTGTGCATAGTATGCCTGGAAAAGGGTGAAAGGATTTATATCAAGTTCTTGGGCTTCTGTGAGCAATGCGGGATTGCAGGGCGCTATCTACGTGAACATCGTCAACGCGACCGAAGTGTGCTAGACCTTTGTCCTAATTGTGAGAAGATTGAGGCTGAAGCGCCAATGATATTGGAATACTGCTCGGACTGTGAAAGAAACTCGAAGAGCATAACACAGATACGAGCCATCATCTCCGGACAGCCTCCACCCTCAACTCTGGACGACAAGCCTCAAGCCTCAGACTCCGGTCCTGAACGCAAGGAGGCAGATAGAGGCTCAGTCATCTCCAACGACAATGTCGCACAACCCACAATTGAGGGAAATGGCCATCCTATCTCGCCGGGCTCTACCGCGGAGCCCATACTAGCATCTTCTACCACTGAAGAGAGTGGCGAGATAATCCCGCCTAGCCCTACTTTGAAGCCGACATCAGCACCAGATCCCCCCAAAGACGTCAATGCAACCAGCGCCGCCGAAGACGACCAGGTGCCGCATCTGACAAACGGGTACAAGGACGAAAATTCCTATCCAGCAATGGCAGAAGATCTCCACGCAGCAGTCGCAGCCTTCAACGCCGCAAACCCCGGCCTGGAAGACGAAATCGCGTCAAAACCGCTCGTCGAACTCCTCGCAGAATCCGGCTATGAAGCAGGAGATCTCGACACCGTGAACATATCCGGAAGAACCTCCCCTTCCAATCCCAACGTAAAATACGAATTCACCGACTCATCACCCTCAGACCCCACGCTGCCCCAAAACCGTCCCTCCACCATTGCCGACGACAAGAAAACCGACAATCCGCCGCCAGCAGCATTCCCACAGGGGCCTGATACCGCGACCCTGAAATTTTGGGGGGCTCTGTACCTCCTCGAAGCCGAGGACCGGGAGCGGGGCGGACCTGGTCGTATCTCGTTTGCGGAGTTCGAGGAGGTGATGAAGGGAGAATGGGGAGCGGGGCTGCGGTTCTTGGGGGAATGGTTGGATAAAGTGGGATTTTGATGGGGTGGTATGGGATGTTGGGAAAGGAGCTGGAGGAAAGGAATAAGAACGGGTGGGAGAGGGGCGGGGAGCGAGAACGGTTGAGACGTGTGAATTGAGGAGGGGATGAGATTGGGGGGTAGCATAGCGGGATACAGACTGCAGGAGGCAGATCGAGAGTTGCATCAGCGAGCCGGGAGATACCATAGCGAAATCACTCATGCCAGCATTCCAACATCTATTCACAGCCCCTACGCCACCCATTTCCCACCCATTCCCACCTCCAAACTCTAACTCCGGGGAACAATCCTAATCCCAATACTTAACCACCCCCTCCAACCCCGCCGTCGCAACCCGACTCGTCGTCTGCGCATTCCACTGCACGCACGTGACCGCCCCCTCCCCGGCCCGGATCTTGTGGTACATCTTGCACGTCTTAAAATCCCAGAAACAGACGTAACCCCCGGAGTCACCTGACACGACGAATTGCCCGTCGGGGGAGACGGAGACGTCGATTGCGTAGCTGTGGGTTTGAGATTAGTGCGGGTGGGGTTGGGGGATGAGGAGGAGGGAGGGGAGGGGAGGGGAGGACAGGAGAAGAGGAGGGGGGGAAGTGGGAAAGACATACCCGCTCGTATTCTGCCCGCGATAGACCTTCTTCCTGTTCTGCCGGAAGCGGTCCCCAGCCGCATAGACGACGATCTGGTTGTCCCCGCTCTGAAAGAGCACGTTCTTCCCGCTCGGGTGCAGACACGCGCGCGTCAGTGGGTACATGTACGGCTCGGCGATGAACTTGATGGGGACGGGGATGTTGATTTCCCAGGCGCGGAGGGACTTATCGTCCGAGGTGGTGATGAAGCGGCGGCTTTCGTCGACGAAGGTGATGGTGTTGATGGGGCCGAGGTGGTGGTCGTATTCTTGGGTCATGCTGTTGTCGCTGCCGGGTGGGACGCGGGTGTCGAACTGGACGATTTTCTTGTCGGACATGCCGGTTAGGAACTCGTGAGGGGCGGAGGGGTTGAATTTGGCGACGTGGGGGATGGAGCCGGTTTTGAAGCGGGAGAGGCAGGTGCCCGTTTCGGTGTCCCAGAGTTTCATGTAGCGGTCGAAGGAGGCGCTGAGCATTTGCGTTCCGTCTGGGTTGAAGTTGACGTCGGATATTGATTTGGTGTGGCCGCTGTAGGTGCGGAGGAGTTCTTGCTCGCGGTAGACGTCGAAGATTTTGATCTTGGCGTCGGCGGAGGCGCTGAGGAGGAGGTGGGCGGTGTTTGGGAAGAAGCGGATGGCGGTGATGGGTTTCGAGCCGTGCTTCCAGGTGTGTATGAGTTTCTTGGGGTGGAACGAGCGATCGATCTCGACCTGCTTGTTCGGAGGATGCATCATGTACGATCGGCCCATGTAATCGGCCTGTGAAGAACCATTATACTCGCTCGACTCGGTGTTGGTCAGATCGTCCTGGTAAGCCGTGGTGGCTTTGTCCATAGCTTGCATGTTTTCGGGGACGATAGCTTCGTCGATGTATTCCTCATCACTTGCCAGCTCTTCCTCCACCAAAGCAGCGTCGTCTTCGTACTGGACGTCCTCTTGATACTTTGCCCACGGGCCTAAGTATTTGCCTTCTCCTTCCACGATAGTCGAGTCGCCCTTCCTTTGCCGTTTCCGGCGCTCTCTCGTGGGTTTCATCTGTATCACATCCCGGCCTTCATACTGCTGGGCGCTGACCATATCCCCAACAAAATTTCCGCTCGCATTAGGTTCCCTTGCGTAGCCTCGAGACTCAAATGTCCGCTGTTGATTTATAAAAGTGGAGTCGCTGATCGCAGCCTCCTCAGCATAGCCTGTGAGGACATTCTTCCGCTTCAAGGAATTCCCTTCGGCGGTTTTGAAAGGGTTTGCAGGACCTTGTGCTGGTCGTGCTAGATCCGCATATGGCACGTTGTATGTGAGGGTGGTGTCGGTGGGCTTAGCTAGCATCAGTCGAAGGCGCATAGGGTCCTGCACGATGTTAATACCATTTCTATCTTTAGGGGATCGGTAGGACCAAACATCTAATGACACATCTGGAGCTGCTACTACTGGCGTCGCAAACAGATTTGAAGGTGTTTGGGTTGGCCCCGGGCTTCCTTCATCGCTCGAGGCATACTCGGCGCCGATGAGCGCCATCTTTGGGACTGAACTGAGATTCCGGCAGACAATTACGATGAGGTTCGAATAAATTTTGACAATTCTAGGTATTTTGAAAACAGCGCTAGTGTAATCATACGATACCGGAGTATCTAAAGTTCGCTCTTTCAGAATGATCGAGGATAGACGGTTGAGATCTGATACTCTCACAGGAATCCATGTGTGAATTGTGTATGAGTTCTAATGGGTCCCAGCATCACACCTCCTATCTGTCATATGGATGTAGAGCATAATTCGTTAGCAGTACAGACTCCACCACTTTCAGCCAATGCATACTGCAATATGCCTGCGAACACAGGGTATCCATCATTTGGAAACATTAGATTTATGATAGAGAAACACAACATCGCAGTCCAAGATCGCTGCACTGTACAATGGGGGCCTTGCAATCCCCTCGCGATCCCCCCTCCTCCATACACTTCGAAGCACGAGACTCCATCCACTTCCCCTCACAGCTGGTATCCTCACAAAGCGCGGCCTTCTCGCATACTCGTGCCAATCTTCGCCCGTAGTAGTCAATGCGCCTCGTCCCTTATCAAGGCGACAATCATGCTGTAGAGATAGAAGAAGAACATAATGAGATGGAAGCCGAGTTTGATGAACGATTCCTGTTCAACCATTAGCCTTCGTCCCAACATAAATCGCGCCACTCCCGCAGTGTCCCAGTGCTATAGAGATCATACCTTCTTGTGCACATTCAACTTCCTGAATATTTCTGTTGCGTCTAGCAGATGTTGGTTTTCAAAGATCCTGCAACCCAGTCAGCACCGTAGCCTTCGTGTAAGAACGGTGCAACTGTTACTTCTTCCCGTTGTAGACGAGTAATGGAAGATTGAGCGCGAGCGCAATCCAATATCCGTTGATGAGGAAGAGTGCAGTTAGGAAGGCGTGTACGGCTGCTTCCGGCACGATGTAGGTGTTGAGTCTGTTGCAGAGGTCGATAGGGTTGATGTAGTCACTATAAGAATAGAAGAGCTTAGCCTCAATTGCATAGACAGTATCAGAGCAGGGGCGCCAGAGCATATTAGTAGCTTGGGCTATACCCACCATTCTAAGTCGCTATACATGATAGTGAAGAAGACCTGGAGAAAGAGGTTGACGGCGTTTATGAGTACCGCCAGCAGGTACAGCCATGCTTCGCCCGACATTCTCCTATAATTTCTCTAAGTTGCTCGCGACCGAGAGTATGGTATCTTGTGGAACGATTTTTATATCCAGAGCTTCCAAGCAGGTATATCCTGCGATGCCGATAAGCTTTGCTGTTTCGAGGAAAACCGTGTGCACGTTTTGCCTTTTCGTTGTAGTTGAAAGGTTCTGGGGTGACGAGGCCAGAAACTCAAGGTCTACCGGCTTTTTGCAACAATTTCGTCTCGATAGGTGCGATGTTGGCACCTTGATAATGTTGTCTTGCCGAGTAATAGCTGAGGTAAGGAAGGTTCGTCATGTATTTTTCGATGCACTAGCTTTCAAAAATACAACGCATCATCAAGCTTCAAAACTAAAATGCTCCGTATCATAAAATTCTCTCATAGCAGACTTCTTGAAGCAAAGCAACCATGTCCACCCTCACCGCCGCCGACATCAAAACCCTAGAGCAAACCCGCCAGCGCCTCTCCCAACTGACCTCATCCCTCGCAACGCTCCAAAACCAAATCCTAAACTCCGATCCGCTCCCACCATGGACCTCCCTTCAATCGCAAACCCAAATCCTCTCACACAGCCTGCTCACCCTATCTTCCATCACTTCCTCCTCTCCGAGTCTCCAAAAAATCATCGCCTACCCTCTCCCCTCCTATCCAGGACGAACGCAAGAAGGGTTATTGAACCAATTACTGCGGAAGAAATTAGAGCCGGGGGTTGAGGATTGGGTTGATTCTGGACTTCAGGAGGGGGAGAAAGTTGCTGGGGATAGTGATGATGGGGGAAAAGAGCCGAACGGTATGAAGGTGCAAGATTGGAGGGAGTTGTGGGGGTGGGCAGGGGTGGAGGCGAACGAGTTGGCAAGGGGGTTCGAGTGGTTTGGTGATGGGGAGGAGGAGGATAATGAAGAGGAGCATGAAGGGGAAGGGGAGCCAGTGGAGAAAATGGCAGGGACCATAAAAGAGGACAGCGGGGGAATGATGCCGGTCGAGCATGTGTTACGATTTATGAATCGGGGGGAGTATGGGAGGGCGTGAGTATGAGCTTGGACTGGGGAAGGGGGCAAGTCCTGAATGTGGATAAGGGTGTTCGTCGATTTGGAGATACCCCTACTGCGTTGGCTGCTGCAAGTGGTTTCCGCAGCCATGTGCACGCTCCTTCTCTTAGCGGCTCGCAGATATTGAGGAGCCAATGCGTCCCCTCCTTTATGCACGCGAGCCTAAAATGCCTTTGCTAGCCGCCTTCGTCGTTGATCCCTCATTTTGCAGTTTCTCGTTGTCCCAACGACAGTGAAGACGCGTTTTCACTTCTGCAGTCGCTCCTTAGAACACCTCGAACCGTTGAGCCATAATCGTTTAACGCTTGATCTCGACACTTTTGAGGTACTTCTTTTCCTCAAGCGAATTCACTAGCATTTCAGTTCTAAAACGTCCAGCTGTTCCAAAAAGCATACAATGTCTTGGATATTGGTGTTCGCCGAGCCAGCCGAAGAATGCTGGAGAGGCCTTGGTTCTCATTTAGAGAAGGTCTTCAAAGCTATCAGAATCGGCATCGACGAGACATGCGCCCCCAAACTAATTAAGGGGCGGTTCCCTTGACGTGAAAAATTCCGAGAAATATGGGCTGGCAATTGTGCGAGTGGGTCTATGAAGTGTGAAACGCTGATCGCCTACCTGAAGGATGACTGGAAGTTCTGCTGGCTAATGACTTGAGTTCTTTTCTGAGATTCTCGCAGGGAGTAGTCCAATCAAAACGGGCAAGATTCTGATTGGAAAAGGTGAGCAAAGGGGTAAACTCCTCTGTACTATGTGGGTGTTAGTGACAACTTCGAAGGTTGAATGAGAAACCCTCAGGAGCATCTGCATTCTTTCTGGGGAACAGGGGCAGAGGCCAAAGTCAAAGCTCGGGAAATCTGGCACAAACAGCAACTTGAAATGTGACGACAAACCCCGAGAAGTCTTTGATGTAGTCAAGTGCAATTTCCCACCCCTATCCCTCCTTCGACCCCAACGCCAATCTCAACCTAGCGATATGTGTAAGCATCGACGAGCAAGAGCTCTTGCTCCGTGAAATACATGAGGCTGCCTCAATTACATGCTCACTACTCCAGCCCCTGGTACTTCCAAACCGTCTCCTCCCTCACGCACAAGACCTTCAAAACCTTTTGCTCATCATACTGCAAATCTGCATCCCCCCTAGCATTATGACATACCCTCCCGCAACGACTAGGATCCCCATAATGAACTAAAATGCCGCGGGGGCAAACGTATTTCCTCACAGTCTCCCACACCGGAAAAGCTTGCACCGAGGTATCCGCATTCGTCGTTCCCTGAAATCCGTCCACTTCCTCGATAACCATCGCCGAACGTTGGATCTGGACCGCTCGCAGATAATGGCGCTCTTCAAGCCATTCGACAAGCGGGGCAATCTGGAAGAACTTGGCTTGTTCGAGGATAGCATGATATTCGGCATAGTGGTGTCCATTGGTCCTGTCGTAGAGGACCGGGAAGATTTCGAGTCTCAGATAGCGTAAGACGTGCTCGAAAACGGCGCCATCCATGTCGATGAAGTAGGCCCCGTTGAGCTGCGGTTTGTCACCCCAATGTGGCGAAAGAAGAGAGGCGAAGTAGGGGCTTCTGTCCGTGAGGGTTAAGCGCTGGACAGTGAAGCGGCGTTCGCCTACTTGGATGATGATTGGGGAGGATGCTTGTGCTGTTTGCATGCCAGTCGACGTTGTGGCACCCGGGCTTGAAGAGCTTTGGCTTGGGACATCAGGCCGAGGAAGAGGTACCCCATCTGCGGAAGTAGGAGAGTCCGAGTCCTCGAGACTTGGGGAAGGGGCCGTAAGGGCCACAAGTGGGGTGTGTATCTCGAGATTGATCTCGTCGGCCAGTACTGGCACTGGCAAATTCGCTGGGGTCTCTGGAGGTGGCATGGTCAATCTGGATATTGTTGACTTCCTTGCGATGAGTCAAATGTTTTCGTAAAGCAGTAGTGAGTGCCCATGGGCAGGGCAGGGCACATTGATATATGGCGAGCTCTGTCCTCTGGAAACAGCTAGTGAAAGAAGCGGAGAGACGGTGCGATGCATCCTTGTTGCTTTCAGGTCTAGAAAGACTGAATTTGAAAGAAGGGACCTTCATGCAATAGACCGACAACGGGCATGAGCAGAAAGGCAACCTCATGGCACTCTGTTGGACGTAGGATGATCTGTTCATAATCTTCAGACCACATTTCAAATTTGTAGAATGTGGATGTGGATTTTCAACAATAATGCCCTGACAACCCATTATTCAATTCATACTATCGACGCCAATGCACCAGCGCTAAAATGCCGCATGAGTCACAAGACAGCATACATGAACACATCATACCACCAGGCATATTACCGCTTCTCCACAAGCAGCAAGTGCATAGCGATGTATGCAATGACAATAAAGGATCCCGAGAAGATAGCCAGACCAATGACATCAGTCCATAAAGCCCCGTTGTCGAAGCCAAACGCGCTAAGGATGGAGGCACCGGGAACTTCAATGTCCAGGCCATACTGGTGATCGATGAGCGTCAGGTATTTGACTTCGTTCACAATGAGGGCTTCAAAGCCATAGTGAAATATCGAGAGCTGTTGCAGCATTAGCAGGAGATGTCATTGGGACACCGAAACGCAATTGTAAAACTTACTGCTTGTAACCATAACGCCGCCTCCGGAATGGCGTCGTGATTGAGCAGCAAACCAGCAAAGAGTAGACTGAATAACATGACCAAGCTGCCGATCAGGTTGGCCACGCCACCATCTTTGAAGACGATGCCGATGAAGAGGCATATGGCTGCTGCAGCTAGGTTGAATAATACGAGGATTAAGATAAATTTGAAAAATGAGCGCCATTCCGGGGTGAGGCCAGACATTGGGTATACGATTGCACCCATAATAATCGGGGGTATCAATCGAAGGGGTACGATATCGAAGACGACTTTGGCGGCGAAGTAGGTAATAGGGGCGTAGTAGCCATTTGCGCGTTCTCGCACAAACACCAAACGCTCTGAGGTAAAGACCGTCAGGCTAGTCAAAGTGCTGAAGCCAAACAGAGCCAAAAGAAAAAAGAAGAGACCAAGTCGGTTCTGGAAGCCTTTTATGTCGTCCGTCAGACCATAGAAGAGGAAGCCGGACAGGACAGCGAGGAGTATGGCGATAGCGTAGTGGGTAAGCATCAGCATGGGATTCCGATAAAGATTTCTCCAAGTACGTTGGGAGAGGATCATGAACTGTCCTACATAGCCGATCCTGCGATAGCTTTTCATTGATCCAGATATGACTGCATTGTTTAGCTGGCCATTACTCATGCCGTTTGCGGTCGCTGCGCTACCTACGGCAGCATTGATATCATCATGCACGGAGCCAGCAATATCGGAGCTTGCGTAGCTTGTTACGAGATCGTCAAGCCCAGTGTTTGTACCGTAAGCGGGCGGAGGTAGTTGATGCGGATCATCGAGAATTTGTGGAGGGACATGGCCTTGTTGTTTAGAAAGCCGGATGATGTCTTGACTGTTCCTCCGCGTATCACTAGGATCAGATGCTTCATCGTCTGTTTTGGGTGTCGACGGTGCATCTCCATTGGCGCTCTTCTTCCGGGTGTAGAGCTTGCGGTCTTGCTGCTGCTTAAGAGACTGCCTACGTTTGGACATCGGTCTTCGAATAGACTCGTTGTAGCTTCCATAGCTACCAGTGTCCATGCTCATATTTGAAGCGCTAGCGATGGATTTGATGGCGCGTACACTACTGTTTTGTGTCCGGGCACCATCGCTGCTCGCATCAAACCCACCGGCTCCGTTCTCGTCGGATGGTATCGGGGCAGTCTGGGCGTGCATCGTAAGGTCCACCAGGTAGTCGGCGATGTTGAATCCAGGTGGGCAGGCATACCCAATTTGGTCAAAGTAGCTTTGGCAGCTGGAAAATGGACCTGAATAGACTGTTCTGCCTTTTGCCAGTAGTACCAGGTGATCAAACAAGGCGACGATGTTCGATCGCGGTTGATGAATAGTAAATATCACTGTCCTGTTGTAGCTCTTTGCCAGTGTGACCAGACACTCGACAACGTTGAAGGCATTGAACGCGTCAAGGCCAGAGGTAGGCTCGTCAAGGAAAAGAATACTAGGGCTAGTGACAAGCTCACAAGCGATACTCACTCTCCGCTTCTCGCCACCAGATACCCCACGGCCATTGCCTTCTTCAGATCCGATGAGCTGATCCTTGATAGCGAGTATTCCCAGCTGCTTCTCAACTTCGTAAACGCGCTGTTCTTTGACGGAGATGTTCATATCACGGGGAAGCCGAAGTAAAGCACTTGTCATGATCGTCTCATGGACTGTCAGGGTTGAAAGCATTGTATCGTCTTGGTCCACAAAGCCAATCACGCTTCGATATTCGGCATCATCAACTTTCTCCCCATTGACATAGAAATTACCTTCAACAAAACCACGTTTGTTTTTTCTCGCGAGAATATCAAGGAATGTTGTTTTGCCAGCGCCAGAAGCACCCATGATTGCCATAAGCTGGCCCGGCAGAGCAATCCCTTGAACTCCAGAGAGTATCTGTTTGCCGTTGAGCTGATAAGAGACATTTTCGAATTGCAACGACGCTGGCTTGTGTTCTGCCATCATTTGAGCCATATCGTCATCAGAGTCGTCTGACAAATGGATGGGGCCATATTTAAATCCTCTCCTCGATAGAAACCAGACCAGCAATATGACCAGCACAACAAACAATGCGCAGCCAGCAATGACGCCGGCAATCAAAGGTGTATTGATCTCCTTGACTGGTTTTGTATAGCCAGGCACATCAGTACGGTAGAGACACTCCCCTGAATGGCACTGCAAAGTGATGTACTCATCTCCGAAGATGTTCTTGATCAAGTTGTTCATTGCAGGTTCTTCAAACTTGGTCCCATCCCTGCTGCTACCTCCTTCAGTGTGGACTGACGAGAGCGATGCTGGACCTTTGATTTCCTGGTCAAGGAAAACGCCAATGTCGATAGAGCCTTCTTCTCCACAGAGCATGCGTCCAGGAATACAAGAGCACTGGATTTTCTCACATTTGTAGCTTGTTGTATTTTTATCATAGTCATTCTTTGAGCTGAATGTGCAGTTGTCGAGCCCACAGTAGAACGACTCGACCTGACCGATCCAGAATTGAAAGTTGCATGTATTCTCCACAGCACTGCACGAGAATGTAATTTGTGGTTGCCGATCTCCCAATTGATCTATGATCTTCCTGTTGGTGACATTGCACATCTGATGATTCTCTTTCACCACAGCAGCCTCTTTGTAACAGATGCCGCCAGTGTGGTCTGGCATCAGAGCATTACAGGCTTCGTCGGTCTGACACACGTTGCAGTTGATTCCTTCCCAGCCCCCATCACAGTCGCAATTCCCGCCTACTCGTGGGGCTCTGTCTTTGCCTTTTGCCAACGAGCCGCAAACGGGCGCTGAGCAATCCTCGCCACCGAAGCCAGGTGGGCAAGAGCATTTTCCATTATATTTGTTACATCCAGCAAACTGGGCGCACTGGAAGGATTCGAGATTGCAGTTGAAGCACGGGGGGCAATCAGGAGGTCTGTCAACGTCCAGAGAGAAACTTGAAGGGAGGAGATCGACTCGTGAGAGGTTTTGGTATGCGTTGGAGGGCCATATCGAAGCCAATATCCCCAGCACCCCAATTGCAGAGAGGCGTATGATCATGGGGAAAGGTGAATTGTAGGATCTGCCCAATTGCTGGAGCCTTGCCAAGCAGCGGGACTGACTGAATGCGGCCTTGCGCCGAGGTTGGTGGGAGAAGGACCGTATGGATCCGAAGGCTGACCACTTATTCTTATGAGCTTATGGGGGGGAAAGATTGTAGTAAGAAGACAAGTAGAGAACGAAGAGAGGACGAGAAGTGAGGTGTCCAGGTGCGCATGAGAACTGATCATCCGAAGGATCGTAGCTTTGCAGGCTGGGGTCTTGGCGCTTGCCCTAACCCTCTCGTACGCCACTTCTCCACCCGATATTCCTTTAGATGCAGAACTACGGAGGATGACACCAATAGTTTTGGTCGCGCTAGTAGGAGACTAGTGAAACTTAGGGCTAGGGCTAAATAAGTGGCCTGGAGCATGGCCCCGGTTAAAGAACTTAATTAGCTGTTAAATTAATCTTACAGGGCCTCTTCCAGGGACTAGTCCTTAGAGATTCCTACTTGTAGAGTATTTTAAGCCGAGAATTTCTAGGTCTCCCGGGTGCTTTCGTCTAGGCAGCCACTCCGGGGGCTAGGACAAACCTAAGATCAAGTCGTACTAGCGCGACCAAAACTATTGGTGTCATCCTCCGTAGAAAGCTGTCAAAATGCGGAGAAGATCACTCACTTTGGTATCTATCTTATCTTTTCTCGCTAACGCCCGAAGAATAGTAGATAGACAAGAGATTCGAAAGGAGGGGCTCTTGTCAACGGAAAGGAGGCAAAAGGCCAGCTTCAATCAAGCCACAGGCCCACCTCCATCCTATCTCAGTCTCCTGAAGTAATGGCACTGGCAAAGGTCAAACCATTCGCCGTCGAGCAAGTAAGTCGGCACCGAGCATCTCCATCCCCGTTCTTCCGGTGCCATACTTTCGGTTTGCTAGATGATTCGTCCTGTTGAGAGTTCTTGTCATACTCGCGACCTCATGTACGGCCACCGTCATCGCTGCGAAGGGATTGCCACCGTCACCACATAACAATAGATGGGTTCCAAACATTCGGCCTACGTGCTTCTTGAATATCAAGATGACCACTGTACCATCGTACCAGTCGTTTTCCAATTCTCTTGACTCATGTCTACTGAAGCGTCTATACGTCGCGGGTAGAAAGAATGATCAAATTCACATATCTTCTGCTCATTTATGCTCGCCACCTCAAAAGCAGCCTGGCATTGTATCTCTATGATGAACCTTTTCTCGAAAAAACCCTCTGCTAATGAGACTGCGTTCAGTGGATGGACAAGTACGAGACCACTGCAAAATATAACATAGCGGAGACCTGTGCAGCGTCTATATCCATTAACGATCTTCAAGATTTATCAGAAGACAGAAACTCCACTCAACTGTGGGACCTTTCCACCAAGTTAACCTATGGCACGATCCGTGGATCCCTCCCACTACGCACAAACCTGGCAAACCTTTATTCCTCCAAAGCACCTAAGCGCTTCGAGCCCTCGGATATCATCATTGCCCCCGGCGCCATAGCCGCAAACATGATGCTATATCACGGCCTCCTGAGCAAAGGCGACCACGTGATATGCCACTACCCAACCTATCAACAGCTCTACGAAATCCCCACCAGCCTCGGCGCCGAAGTCTCGTTTTGGAAAGCCGGAGAGTCCAGGAAATGGCAATTGGACATTGAGGACCTCAACCCCCTGATCCGCCCAAACACAAAAATGATAATAATCAACAATCCCCACAACCCAACGGGCGCCGTCCTCCCAAAGTCTCTCCTAGAAGCCCTTGTTACCCTCGCATCGGAACATGGCATTATCATCCACAGCGACGAAGTCTACCGCCCCCTCTTCCACTCCATCTCCCCAGCTTCTGACCTGTTTCCGCCTTCTCTGCTCTCCTTCCCCTACGCCCGCACTATTGTCACCGGCTCTATGTCAAAAGCCTACTCTCTAGCCGGTATACGCGTAGGCTGGCTCGCCTCCCGCTCCCCAGAAATCCTGGAGGCCTGCGCACAGGCTAGGGATTATACTACTATAAGCGTGAGCCAGATCGATGATGCGGTAGCGGCTTTTGCATTAGGGCCGAGTACCATTCACGCGCTATTAGCCCGGAACATCCAGCTCGCGAAACGCAACCTTGGTATCCTAGAAGAATGGATTGAAAGCCATCGCTGGGCATGTGAGTGGGTACGCCCCGTTGCTGGCACAATAGCGTTTGTCAAGTTCTCGAAGATGGGAAAGGAGATTGACGACGTGGTCTTCTGCGAACGTCTGATGGAAGCATGCGGGGTCATGCTCTGTCCTGGGAGCAGGTGTTTTGGAAACGACGCAGACTTCAAGGGCTATGTGAGGTTTGGGTTTTGCTGCGAGACTAAAGTTCTGGAGGATGGATTGGCGAACATGGCCGAATTCATGAAGGCGAGTTACGACGGAATACCGCTTGTGGAGAAGGAGAAGGTGAAGGGGCTGTACTTTTAGGTCTGAAGCTGCTGGTCTATTTCGGGCAGGAGTGGGCGGTCCCCAACGGTAAAGATTGAAGGGTGGCAAGTTCAAGATATGCAGTCCACAGATCTTCCAACAATATCAGTGATGTTCAGGAGATACTGAATCCAGTTGATTAGTTTTCGCATCTGCTGGTTGAGCCTTCACAAAAGCTGACTACCGAAGGCAATGACGGTCTAGAACGAAGTGTACCCAGGAATCGAAAACGCCATCTGGAGTCTCGTCTATTGCAGAGCCCATCTATCCAGCCGTCATCCATGATACATGTCCATCTTCACGCGACCAAAAACTTACAAAGCCACCCCATCAAACCCCCCCCCCCAAGTTCTCAAAGCCCCAAAAACCATCACCCCCGCACTCCAGCACCTCTCCCCTCTCCCTCACACCTCCTCCTTCCCCCTCCACCCCCTCCTCCCAGCCCTCCCCCTCACCCTTCCCTGCAACCCCTGCTCCCCCCTCCGCCTCAACCCCTCCCTAATCTCCTCCGTG
>JAABUQ010003516.1_pt1 | contig 28612 bp, 35 predicted proteins | sample 5560001 | NCBI WGS metagenome assembly JAABUQ01 (sample SAMN10711888, study PRJNA513371) | rock metagenome | isolation source: Antarctica rocks | place: Antarctica: Victoria Land, Finger Mt nord | collected 2015-12-18 | reverse complement strand
GTACTGGGTATCTTCGATATATGTTTAACCCTAACCCTAATACCAAGCAGGGGGTACATTTCTAGCGCGATGGTTTTCGCGCTAGCCAGGACTTTTGATGTCGAGCCCCGTACGGAGTACCTCGCAGCAGATGATCGGGGCTGCACGGTCGAAGTTGTTGATAATGCTACCGCTTTAGCTGCATATCCAGGAGAAAAAGTATTGTGGACAGGCTGAGCTGCAAGCTGACTAGGTGTAGCGACATCGAATTCTGGCAGAGACTGGGACATTAATATCGACCTTCTCTGAATGATTTGAGGACAATGATCTCGGCGTGAGACGCTTGTCCTGATCCATCTGACGGCTTGACGGCCCGCGGGAGTAGGAAACCGATACTGGGTAGCGATCTCGGGCACCAGTGACCAGTGAATTACCTTATCCTTCACCCCGTTGCCATCACTGCCTCGCGAAACCACAGCGCTTTGGAAGTTCGAGCCTGAGTTTGACGCTACCGCTGGCCTTCGTATCAAAGTCTGTGTCCGCAAGCTGAAGTAGTGACAATCGGGCGTGAACATACACTAAGCCTCCTTCTCGGCCGAGGCAACAAACACAACATGGAGGCTGGCTTAGCAGCAGGATATGCCGCGGAGACCGCCGTCGAAGGTGCTGTCGGTGCAGGCATTGCGATCGCAAAGTCCACAATGCCGCTGAAGGCTGGCTGGAAGCGAATCCCTATCACTGATTCGCTTCCGAGGTCCTCGCATTCGCTCTCCGTCATCAAAGGCACCGCCTATGTCTTTGGAGGCGAGATACGTTCTCGAGAGCCGGTGGGCACTGATATACACGCCATCAACTTACCAGCCTTGGGCAATACCGAGGCGGATTACCAGGTTATTCCAGCAGCAGGCGCCGAGGTACCTCAGGCACGAGTAGGCCACACCGCCAATGTTATCGATGATCGGATTTATGTGTTCGGTGGGCGGGGCGGCAAAGAAATGACACCACTCGCGGAACATGGTCGTGTGTGGGTGTTTGACGCAGTCTCGAAGCAATGGACTTTCCTTGATCCTGCTGAAGGATCTCCCTACCCCGAACCTCGCTCATATCACGCCTCTGCTGCGACTGCCTATCCTTTACATACATCTGTCGATCAACTTGAATCTCGCTTTGATCCTTTGCCGGTTGATTTGCAAGCTCACGGTATGTCAAGTTATCTCGAGCTCCTCTGTCCTGTCTGTGTACTGACTCCAGTTTGCTCTGACAGGGACCCTATTCGTACACGGCGGCTGTCCAGCTAGCGGAAGATTGTCGGATCTGTGGAGCTTTGATGTTGCCTCACGAACGTGGTCACCTTACCCAGATGCCCCAGGCCCTGCACGAGGTGGAGCGTCTCTAGCATATGCGAACCACCACTTGTATAGATTTGGTGGTTTCAATGGAGAGAAACAGCTTGGTGGTCAGATTGATCACCTGGATGTATCTGCCGTTGTCAAGCGGAGCGGAGGAAACGATGTGCCTGTAGGGACCAGTAGCTGGGAGACGACTTCCGCACCGGCTGAGATAGCGCGCAGTGTAGCCGGACTACACTTCGTCACCACTGGACAAGGGCGAGACTATCTATTACTCCTGCTTGGTGAAAAGAATGCAAGCGCCAATGGTCATGAGGGAGCTGGCCAATTCTGGGACGACGTATGGTCATTCCAAATACAGCCAAAGTCCATGACAGCAGCAAGTCTGAAAGATGCGGCGCGACGACTCGTAGGTGCAAAGACAGGCGAGGGATCTTGGGCAAAGGTAAATATTCCAGAGTCTACTAAGGCGGAAGGTCAGTTGGCGTACCCAAGCGCTCGCGGCTGGTTTGCCAGCGCCCAAGGGGGTGACATTGGAAAAGACAGCGTCGTTCTCTGGGGAGGCTTGACAAGCGACAATGAGCGGGCCGGAGACGGTTGGATATTGACAATCGAATCTTGAGTGGTTCGGTGTCATTGGTCAATGCTTTGGCGAGGAATGTTGCTAATCTCGCGGAGCGTATACAAAGATGGGGCCGTGATACCTGGCTCCTACAAAGATTGATGCCTTGTTGAAACGAGCGAGGCCTCAGGATGGCTCAAAATCTGATGGAGGTGCCTGAAGGTCCTTTCGATCTAGGCTACAAGGGGCCAGATTGGGACGACGAGCGCTGGGATCGCGAACCCGATCCTCCAGATCCCACACCTCCGGTTGGTCCCGCAGACGGTATAACATTATACAGAGCTTTAGCGCGTCACCACGTTGGGGATCCGTGCAAAGAAGAGGTGATCTTAAATGCTGTTCTTGAGCATTTCATTCGAGTCCTTCTCGATGAGAAACATGTGCTCCATCAATGCTACTTAGATTCAAACAAGTCGAATTGCAAGATCAGGGCCCAGGAATACACGTTCTTCGGCCTGCTAGCGTGTCCTGACTTTGGACTTTGTCCCTGCCTAAGGAGTAGGTCCTCGACAAGTGATGGCCGTAACAATAAGAAAGTCCACCAGCCGTTCGAAGACTCGAGTCCCGTCCTGGCTGTAATCGCCAACGCGTTAAACGTACGCATAGCTCTGTGGGATAGCAAAAGGTTGCCAGTAGGCGGTTATGGTCCAGTGACCGTACCAACGTATCATGTGAAGTCCCGGGCCGATACACAAGGAAAATGCCTGCATCGATGCAGTGCTTTAGTGAAGGTTGATGATGGAGCTGCTTTGATCGATTATCTTATTCAGCAACGAGGAAAGAAAAACGGCCTGCAGATCAAGCGTCTGAGTTGGAGGGGACTAAAACCAGCAACAGAAGACTCGAACCAGTCCTACTTCAAAGAAGATGAGATCTCGAACGAATTTGACTGCTTCAATGAGTATCGTACTGTAAGTTTACCGGACGTGCTACGAAGTAGAGTAGGTATTGATTAGAGGCTTATTAGGACCGCGCTGCACCCCCGGATCTTAGGGAGAACCTAGACTCATTGACTGTATTTACAGTGAGTGTGAATAGACCTGCACAAATTGAGCCAGCATTGGAATTGCTTGATGAAGCTCTTGAACGTGCCCCCTCGCAAAACGTACTTATGTTGCAAAGGTCGTCTGGACAATATCTGACCTTGAAACCCTCTTTTACCGTGGATGTTGAATTCTGGGAGGTGGACCGAAATGGCAAGCTTCGTGAATCGAATGGCAAGACATTCTCATCTCAAATGGAAGGGAGCCCCCCACGGAGAAGTGAAAGACTTGGAAGGCTCAGGAAGAACCTTGGTCTCAACAGCGAGGAGGATGAAGGTGAAGCCGAAAGCAAGCCGGAACTCAAGCCCTGGTCTGGAAATGAACTAGGCCCGCCGGTGTTCGTCGACCCCAGAACCTTGCCGGCTCACGTCGCAGAGAAGGAAAACCTTTGCACTGTGCTGACGATAGCGGTGGATCGTCATTTAGTCTTCAGCTTTTCATACTCGATATGTTGCAGAAAGCTGATAGCGACCCGACGACAGTGCCCAAAGTAGGTCTTGAATCTATCAATGAAGGAGCGTGTCATTGATTATTCCAGCTCACCGAACTTTTCAAGCGTACGATATTTAGTTGGAGGTATTCAAAGATTTGGTTCAATTATCAACAGGACATACGAGTCATTGATGCCACCATAGCTCACATGTACCAAGGCACAAAACGGCATCAATACGTCTTTGTATGTTCTGGCAGCTTTTCCTTAGACCTGTCAACCAAGGCTTGAGATGTGCAGATCATTGTCCTGACACTGAGGAAATCCGGCAGCATGACCACATAGGCGTCGAAAAACACCCAGTATCACCTCGGTGGATGCTACACTCTACCGCGTTCAACGGCGCTCGGCTCGAAGCGGTGACATTCTCCAAAGATGCTACCCAAGAGTGTGATCTTCATGCATTCGGTGGTCTGCGCACTTGTCATAGGTGCCCAAAGCATGTTAGTGATGAGGGCCTTTTTTGCCCGTGCCAAACGAGCTGCAACTTCGATGTCGCAACCATTATCTGCCATGTTTGTCGCCAACTTGGTGGCGTCGCCTCGGAGCTTGGCATGCAAAAGTAGACTGGAATACTCTAGTACACGGCACTGGCTATGCTCAGTTCTTGGGGTCTATGTTCTTCCAAGATAGATTGTGCGGCCTCCTTGGGTACTTCAAGAATGCGCCATTTCGGCACGTAAACCGGTCTACTCAAACATTATCGGACAGGCTTGATACAATTGTCAATCGAGCGGAAACGAAACTAGTCGGGGGTAGCAGGGTGACGGAGGCCGAAGAGGTAGAGATCGTCGCATTGGAAGATCAGCTCAAGGGAGATGAAACTTACGCAAAGGAGAGCTTCTACAAGGACCTTGGGCCGGGTATGGAGACTCACGATGATGCGATGGGCTACAACGCAAATTTCCCTTTCCATGATTTCCCCAATCTTACTGATATAATAATCCTAGATGGGTGATGTCGTAGGAATTGCGCTTTTCATGCGGTTTCTACTACAGATGATCGAAAGCTGTATGTTCGTCCCTGACTGTATGTCCTGAAGCTGAGGCTTACCTTGCATGTCTAGGTTGGTCAACAGACTAGTTCGCTTCGACGCCATGCGAGGGTACAGCGAACAGCAGAAGCAACGAAGAAAACCAATCTGCCGCTCTTCTGCACGTCGTCTTCATCCGTTGATCGAAGCCTACCCCAAGATGTATCATAAGCAAGAAATCAAGAACATGGGAAGGTATGGCAATATCGCAACCTATTCTAAAGGCCGAAGTGATTATGGGACACGCGAACAATCTTACTACGAGCATGACATTCGGGCTGCCGTAGGTTCCGAAGAATACACCAAGTCCAACCCCTCTCCGTCAAAGAAACGAAAAGCCGAGGAGCAGAAACGGAGAGAAGATGCGCGCAAAGAAGCGCAAGAAAGGCTCTTCGACCCGCTTGACTTCGAACTGCCTCGAATGTTCCTGATGGGCTCGGACGTATGGACGCCGCGCGATTACCCTCGCAGTACAATTGTGAGGGCTGGCGCAAGTCACCGTGAAGACCTCTTCGCTACTATCTACGAAGTGGCTAGAAAGAAGGCAGGGACCAAGTTGAGTTCCCCGCTGGATTCATGGTGCGTATTGAAGCGTCGAGAGACCCGTACCTCTCCGAGGACATCCTCCCAGGCTCGAGCCTCGGAGGTCTGAAGCAAAAGCCTAGTGATACATTTTCGTTTGGCCCAAAGGACGCATTGTACGGTACTGAAGGCCCGACAGTGCATTCGAAGACGCGCGGCAGGTCGTTCAAACCTGTTGGTGGCTTCATCTCCACCAACGTCAAAAACAAACAGCCAACGAAGGACATTGCAGGATTATCTGCTACTGCTTCCTCACCAGCCAAAGGGAAAGAAAGTGCGCTGAAGCGACCATTGGGAATTGCCACTAGAGACGGGGATATTTGGGATCATGAAGGCACAGAGTATGAGAACAAGCTAGAGCTAGGCCCTCTGTGGAACCGTTTCGCTAGATATGAGGGTGACGATATCGCTCCATTGGAGCGATGTGCTGAACATGATGTAGGAGCATCCCCAGCGAGGAAATACACAAGACGGGCCAGAGGTGATTGATAAATCCCTCCAGCCTCGTCGATGCTGTAGCAGGTGGGCCTGCTGAATTGTATGGCAAAGGGAGTCACACATGTTTCCAGTTCTTGAATACGTCGATGAATTAACATACTCTTTCTGCACGAAAACGATCAATAAAGTCACGCTATCTCAAGCTCTTTATATTGCGCTCCTAGCCCAATCTTTGTTGTTGTTGTTGTTGTTGCCGTCATCGTATTCGCGTTCTACAGTCGCTGTATCCTAGGCGTGTCTTTGCCGACTACATCACCGCGGCGATGTCTTCCTATATCATTGTTCCTCTCCCTTGTTTCTTCTTCCCTCTTCCCTACCCACAGCATCTTACAAAGCCCATCATCATCTGCACCATAGCCCTGAGCCCAGTCACAGTGCATTAATCCGCCCCTTATTCCCATCACCGCACGCACACAGCACGACAACAAGTATTCACGCTCCTCCCCCACAACAAAGGTAGCAACAACCTCACCAGCCTTTCCGTCCCTATCTACAGCACTGACAGACATCCTCAGCCTCCTTTCCTCATATCTTGCACCATTCCTAGCAGCTCCCCATCAGCAACCCCCAAAAATGACATCCATCACACACCTCTCCGCCTGCGCCGCCCAGATCCAAGCTTCCCTCGCGCAACGCATCCCACGCACCATAAGAATCGACGAGCACACCGCCCTCAACGCCATCGCCGCCGCACAAGCCGCCCACGCCACCGCCGAGGAGGCCCAGAAAACAGCAGATCTGGCACGAGAGCATGCCTACGAGCTAGCCACCACAGCCACGAGCCTCTGCACCGCTCTCCTAGGCGATCCGTCCACAAAGCCTACGTATATCCCTCCCTTCCCCCCCCCTCCTCCCTAACTAAACAACCACATACTAACACCCCCCCAGCAGCAGCAGCACCTCCCCACCCCCCAACAACCCCCCCTCCCCCTTCACCTGCCCCTCCCCCATCCTCTCTCGAATCCCAATCTGCTGCCGCGACGACTCGCCAAGCCCCTCCCCCTTCGGCCCCCTATCCTCCACCTCGGCCCCTGACTCCCCCCCATCTCGCATCCCCTCGCCCCCGCCCTCCCCCTTTTCCTGCTCCTCAGCCACCTACTCCCCCCCCTCCTGCATCGCCACTCCAACCCCCACACCCACACCCTCCACACTCACAACCCACTCCCAGCACCTCACCGCCAACGCCGCAGACTGGGCCGCCATCCGCGAGATCTACGTGCAGAATGCGCATCTCGAAATCGGGCTCCTGACCGACGAAGGAGAGGGAGAGGGAGAGGGAGGAAAGGGGAATAGGGACGCGATCCAAGCGGTGATGAGGCGGTTGGGATGGAAGCTGGAGTGCGCGGGGGCGTGGGAGAGGGAGGAGGCGGTGGTGGTGAGAAGGCGGTTTGGGTAGGGAGGGGAGGGAAAAGACGGTTTGGCGTTTTGCAGGGTTGGCGTTTTGTCGATGTTATGGCATAGGGATAGGCGAGGGCAACGAAAAGACTCTTTACCGGTTTTCTGATTTCAAGTTTTCCCAGTGCATGAAATTCATATACTCGGTTGACAGAGATCAAAACGGGATAGTGGGCTCGGATTCATGTATTTTCAGCATTTCTTACCACCAGCATAAGGTGGAGGGCAGCAATGAAAGGATTCTTCCACGGTTTCCCGATTTCACGTTTTCCCAATACTCTGGAATCCAATTATCCAATCTCTGGATTCCAGCATTTTTTACCACCAGCCCGGCGCAGGGATGAAGAAAAGACTCTTTTCCGTCTTGCAGGCTCTACATTTTCCCAACATCCTGAAATTCAATTTCTCCCATATACAGGGAAGATGGTCACACAAGCCCCTTTTCAGCAACGGATTAACGGTCTTCCGCATTCACGTGACCATTAGAGGTCTTAACTATCAGGTCCTTGTCCAGCTCACCCTCTTATGCCCACTGATCCCGACACAGCTCCCCACCCTCCCCTTCTCCTTCATCCTCGCCACCGCAAACGCACGGTTACTCGCTCTCCTCTCCTTTCCCCTTGCCCTTTCACCAGCAACTCCACGCTCATGATTCCATTCATCGCCAGTCCCATCTTCCCCTCCTTCATTACCATCACTGTTCTCATCCAGTCCTTCGAGCCTCGGGATGTCAGCCACACCCTCTTCCGTCCGCCCCATAACAGGCATCCACCTCGGCCCTCTCCCCACGAACGGATCATTGATATCCACCAGCGGCGCTCTTCGCCATTCGGTCGTGTTGTTGCGCTCCATCAGCGGCGGAAAGGACTCTACACTCGAGTCTTTCGACTTCGAAGGTCGGTGTCGGGTGCGGTCTGCCAATGTCCCGGGTGGGATATCGATGGGGGAACATACCACAGGCTGGTCCAGGATATGAGATTGGTGAGCTGGCGATGAAGTAGGCGCGTCCCATGACCATTCGAAGATGGTTTCCTCGGGTGAGCGTGAGGTTTTCCCGCTGATGCTCGGCTTCGGGCCGGGAGAGGCAGGCTCGGTGTGTGAGTGTTGTTTGGGCGTGATGTTGCCGGATGCGAGGGAAGGTCTCCGAGTGCGTGGTTGGGTAGGACTTGGGGAGCTTGGGGAGCTGCTGGAGGAGGTATTCGTATTTTCATCCTCGGCCCAGATGATCTCGTGGACACTGGTGCGGGAGTGAATGTGAACGGTGCTTGTGCGGCGGCGTCTATGGACTGCAGAGACTGATCTACGGACGGGAGGTGGGTCCAATGCAGTGGTGGGTGTGGTACGGTGGACGGATGAGAATGTCAGGGCGGTGTCTGACGGTAGGGCACGAGGTTGGAGTATTGGGAGAGATTTCCTGGTTGTTGATGTGTCGGTCTCTGCGGCTGGTGGTTCAGGTGTTGGAGGTTCGTACGACGGCTTGGAATCATCCTGCTCGGAAAGCAGGGGCAGACTGTACCATAAGGACTTGCGAGGTTCGCACACACGTTTCGATCTGAAGTCCATGAGGGAGACAGAAGGTTCTTCGCTTCCTGCAGCTGGTTCGGAGATCACTGGGACTCTGTCGGATTTTGGGGGTATCCTATCTGCTTTAGGTCCAATCACGAAAAAGTACGCATCGCTGGCCTTCCTCAGTGTGATAGTGGTAGGTGTTTCCAGGGCTATTCTTCCTTGAGCGGCATGACCATGGTTCACGCTGCTTGCTCTTGGAAGCGTACGATCGTCCGTTTGTTTCAAGAAGTCGTCCACGTCGATTCGTGTAATGCCTGAGGTGACAATGCGCTCAATATCATTCGAAGTACTCGGACCATAGCCTGGCTCCTTGACCGGTAGGTGGTGAAATCTGGAAGCCAAAGCCTTGGAAAACCGGCGTAGATCCTGCGCTTTTGACACCGACAGCACTTTCGTTGCATGGCTCATCCGGCGCAGTGAGCCAACGGCAACAGAGTCCGGCTCTGCATCGTCTCTGGCTTTGGAAGTAGCTGTGAAGTCTGCTCGCGCCGTTTGGCGGGTTATCGTCTCGGTAGGAGCAAGCGAAGACTTGGTTGACTGCCGTCTGATCATGAGCTTTGCGGTGTCCATTGCTGTTGGGATCTTAGAAAGGCTGCCAATGTCACTTGCCGTATTCCTGCTATCGCCAGACTCGCTGTCGCTTGCATTTGGGCCTTCGTTGTCGATGGCAGCAGTAGACACGCCATAATCCTTATCTTTACTACCCTGCAATAATGAAGGCACCCTCTTACTACGCCTGTGTCGCCACTTCTTCGATTGCTTTGAGTGTGGATGTGTGGTGAGGTAATCTCCTCCTTCTAGTTGAGGTGGAGGACTTGATAGAGGCCTGTCGAGGATCGGTGGGGTGAGAAAGCCTGGGGTGGAAGGTGATAGGGTCGGAGTGCTTCGAGCGCTTGCTGGGCTTGCCCGGTGAGGATTGAGACTGTCTAGGGATGAGAGAGAAGGCGGTGGTGCGCGCTTGCGAACAGGCTGGTTTTGCTAGTTCACGGAATGGATAAATTAGTTGTACTGTTATAAGTAGTACCACAGGCAGAGCTATGAATGATTTTGTACCTGGGGCGAAGCAGTATGACCCTTCGTCACGGAGGTAGCCATGATCATGAATCGATTTGAGTAAAGAAGAGAATATAGGGTGACTAAGGATAGCTTAAGGACACTTGAGAGGAGGAAGGAAACCGCAGACCCAAGTGGCGATAAATTGCAGACTCGAGGCCCATGGTCCGCCAATGTCGTGACTAGGTCACTCCTGCCTTTGAGGGGCCCGTGAGGGAAGGAGCGAGCGATGGAAGCGTAAGCCATTACCTGGTGTGTAAGCCCAGAAGTCGAGCGACTGTGGGAAACGTTCATTGAAACTGATGCAACAATTAGATTGCTCCAGATCCAGACAGCCCCGTCAAACGAAAGACCGCTGGCTTAGATAGACTTATATCAGTATTTCCAGACGGTCATTGCAATGTTTTTTGTGTTTTCTGTGCGAGTCATCGCTAACAAGAAGCTCGCGGCCGGTTTCTCCATGGACCCTCGGAAGCTCTGTGCATTTCGTGTTGATATCTCTCATCGCTCGACGAGCGGTACGGGACAAGAAGACTTCAAGAGATGGATAGGACGATAGGGTAGTTGACCATCGGGATAGGCGTATGGAACATCTGATTGCTTAGCCATCAAAAAACTTCTCAGTATAGGTGCACTGAGCGGCGAGTGCCGAGCCGCTTACCACGGTGTACAAATCAGTCTTCTGGATCATTACTAGCTCTCAATTATTTAGGATGGGTTAGAACATTTGTACCCGGTGAACTTCAAGAATTCTTTTCTACTGGAGGTAATGAAAAAAGGTTCCCAGAAACTTCTAACGGTAGCAAAGCCGTATACCGATGCTAAACCCAGCTGAATGTCATTATTGGACGACCAAAAACGCGAGATGACTGCGCAGAACGCTGCGCAGACCAAATCCAACATCAGTCGTCCTGCAGCCATATTCTCAGGGATCTGTTGAATTCGATTTTACCACTAAGGTACAGCGATAGACTTCGCTTTATATCTTCCCAAGGATCCTGATTCTCTTCTTGCTTCAGTACCCTCTGGAAATCATCCTTATGATATTCGAGAGAAAGGTCAGCGGCGTCATTCGTTTTGATTCGGTCGAAATAGACCCTCATTCTTGTTGGATGATTCCGTACAGCGTCGAAGATATATTTCCAGCCGTGATAGACATCTTCGCATAATTTCGAATCGAATAATATCAAGTCCTCGAGCGAGGGCATTGTGGCTATCCAAGCCCTGAGATTGTGGGGCCGGATAGAACCTTTGTCGAGACTAAGATGTCTCAACCTGGGTAAGTGGATAACTTTGTCACCTGGCCATATTATGGGACAGGATCTATCATAGCTGAATTCCTCGAGTTTGTTCCCACATTTCTTGAGTACGGTAGCGACGGCATTGGCTGCCCGTGCAGCGATTGCATCCTCGCCGCCAAATATATCCAGATCCTCTTCGAAGGACTGGACCTTCGGCTGAAAATCGAACCTCCAGATCTGGCTGAGGTCAAGGTCCTTCCATCCTGCTAGTGTTTCCCATTCGAGTTTTCCCGTCATGGCACACGCCACGTCTAAAACCCGAGCTTTTACCTTGGCCTTAGCAAGACAATATATGCCAGCTGCAAAGAGAGCATCACCCACTGGTGCAGCGACTCTCCTGCATGTCTCCTCTGTATGGTTCCTGTCGTGATCATGATCTCTTATTATACAGGCTGGCTGTACGGGCGAATGCAAGATCCCGAGTTCTTCCAACTGTTCGCTGGTGAAATGCAGTCTTTCAACATTTCTTAGAGCTCGGAGGGCGATGGTCCAAGCTGCCTTCAAACCATTACTGAATAAAAGAGCCTTTGCATTCAGAGCAGCTTCATGGTATTTTGCATACGCGAGGCGAACCTGGCCGTCAAAAAAAGGTAGCCTACCGCTCCAGTGCTGCTCGATAAAGTTTCGGTATCCATCATCGGAGTCGAAATCGTGACGTACGTGGTTTTTCCGTGCATATTCATAGACGGCTTGAGCGATCAAAGCTTTCTTGAAGTTCCGAAACCTTAGAGCCCAGTTGTTAGGCGGCGCAACAAAAGTGACTGTGGTCACCCAGGGAGCAATGCGACTGATGTCGGCCCGTTAAAGATGCTCGAGATGCTCAGGAGTTGCGACGAGCACGATGCTGTGGAACAAGATTCTGTGAATCGAATTAAGATAGGCAAAACGTGAACTACTCAAACGCAACGCTCTCAGGTCTTTAAAATCATCCCTCGGCCTATTGTTAGCCAGGCTAGCAAAGATAATCTCCTGCCAGATTTCTTACGCAGTAGATATGCTGAGGACGATACTTACTTGCTATACCAGTAGCCACGATGCTTCGCTATCAATTCCTCCACAATCGCCGATAGGATTTCCTCCGGCAGGCTGTAAAATCTGCTAGGGTTATTCATCATTTATGAATCTCTATAGAGACAATCAAACAACCAAGAGAGTGTCACGGCTCTGTCCAGGCGTTTACGACTGCACAGACATGACACGAGAACTAGACAGTCAAAGACTGTACCCCAGGCACAGCCGTTCACGCATCGATGGTGGTCGGACAACGCTGGTGAAGTAGCACCTCCTTTATCATCTCTAGTCAGCCGAGTCAAGGACTCGAGAGCTTAACCTGGATTGTTTGACTGGGCTTTACTTTACCGTGTAGCAAGGCAGAGTGTCAGAGTGTCTTCTTAGCGACAAAAAATGGATGCCAAGATTCTAACTGGATCAGGCAGTAGTGCCGCACGCCTGAGGGGAAATCAAAATTTCACCACCCTCTTACCCCTTCAAACGAGCGTCAAGAAGCATAGAAGCGGATAATGGAAACAAGTGGAAAATCGATTTTCGAGTATCAACTGTGTTATATCCATATACGTTCAATCTACTCTACTCTATTCTAACAGTGTGCAGGCGCGCGAGCGTGTCGCTTTCACGCCTGCTAACTACGATTTCCAATCGTCTTTGCTCTGTAGATCTTCCCTTCTATTACGCTGGCTGATACAGGAGTACGGAGGAGACGGAAGTGATCTGAAGAGACTTGGACGAGGGAGATCACAGCCATGTCTGTCCTTTCGGGTCGCCAGACCAAATCTTTCTAGCCCCTTTCTTCGAAGAATCAACGGAATGCTTAGCGATGACTACTATCTTTATCAGAGGTAAAAAATTGCTTCCGGATCTCAACAATGACCGTTGAGATGAGAGTATAACTTGACAAGGGTATGTGACTGCCTGCTTAGATCTAAATTGTATTGTTTACTTCACAATCAACTGCGATCCATCTGTTGCACGGTATCCTATCGACGGCTTTTGACTGCATGCTATACGACATGGCAGTCAGGCAGTGTCAGATCAGCTGTAGATCGTCGTGTATTTCGCTAGCAAGTCATCGATGATCCTCTGCGAGGCTTCCGCTGAAAGTTCTTCGGACGTTGGATCTTCCGCTGTCTTGTCTTCCAATTCGCTACTCTGCATGTAACCTGCGTCCTCTGAAAGTGGTGCAGGGGCCTCCGGGCCTTCGCTGCGGAAATTGGCGCCAGACGAGAAGTGCGATTGTCTACGATTAGGTCGTTCTCGGAGTGATACAGGAGACCGCCCAACAACAACCCTCCGTTCCGGCGTTGGGTCTCGAAAGCTTTCATCATCAGAATACACTGACGCACGCCTTCCATGACCGCTTTGATGCCTATCAGATCTTTCGCTCCCCGAGGACAGCGAGTCTGAGCTCGGGCTACGTCGGCGAAGGCTCCGACCCCGGGCTCTGCTCCTCTGATGTAGTCGGGTGGGCATCCTCGCTCGCGGCTCGATTTCGATGGGTTTCGGTGGGAGTTGCACTTGGTAGTATCTTCGCGGGGCACGAAATCCTCGACGGGAAAGATCTCGTCGCCTAGGTCGTGGTGCGGGTGATGGTCGAGCTGATGCTGATGCCTGGGGTAACCCAGCTGTGGCTCGTGGCTATGGTGACGAGCCGCGACGGGGATGTGCCCTTGGATTTGCTGATGCGGGAGGTACTGAGCATGGTGTTGAGCGTCGTACCGTGGTCGAGGCGGTTGAAAGGGCTCGAGCATTTGTCGATGGGGTGGGCGGGGATGGATGCGTTGCCATTCGTCGCTGTCGCGGGTGGAGTGGCGGTCTTCCACCGCTGCGTCGTCTTCGATCAGCACATGGATGCAGCGCCACGGCATCCGAGTAATAGGCTCCCTCGCCGGTCGCATCTTCATGAATTTAATGCTCTTCATTGTAATGGTTACAGGATCACCAGGTATACCAGATTTTCCCTCGTTCAGGAAGTAATGGAGGACATGGCGTTCCTGGTGGCTTAGGTTGGCGAACTGCTCTCGAAGACTTTTCTTCTTTTGCCAGAAGTGCCTTCGAAAATCACGACTCTCATCCTTGAACTCCGATAGCGACAGCGGTAAGATATATTTGTACCAGCGGATGTCGTACCCATTGTGATCCTCTGCTTTACTAATTGTTGGCTCTATCATCCAGACTTGCATGCTTTTGGATAGCTCCGAGGAGTCGTCGACGGCTTGTCGATGCTCGTTTAGGTTTTGGTCATTAGAGAGCGCATTGCTTGAGCGATTCGCAAGATTTGGATCGTTCTGATCGTGTTGTGCTGGTTGTGTAGGCTCATCGCCGAATCCCGTCGTATCAAGTGGACCTGGCAAAGCTTCGTCCGCTTCGCGAAGAGGGCTGGACCTGAAGCCCGTGATCGGAATCGTTTTCTTTCTATCTTGTGAGAGGCACCGATCGACGGTGCTATGAATGGAAGTATGAATTGATGGCGGTGCTGGAGGCGATGGCTCCGTTTCACAATTTTGGCTATGAACATCATTGGAGTCCAAGGTCGGCGAGCTGGGAGCCGGTTGATGGTCTTTTGGTGCAGAGTGTGGACTTTTATGTGGATTCACCACTGTGGTTGCCACCGGAGCCGCATGTGAACGACGCAATGCTAAGATAGCGCCGACTTGCTGCGACTGCTCGCTGAGTGAAGGGGCAGACGGATAATTTCTGGTTATGTACAATCAGCAGAACTTCAAGTCATGGTTCAAAAAAACCACGATTGCAATCACTTGTCCTAAAATCGATGTGGAGACACAACGGTTGGCCAAATTATCATTGAAACATTATTGTGCTTCTGATAGTCTCCTGCTCGGAAACTCAAAAAACGCAGCCGCGACAGAACTTACAGTTCAGCAAGCTTCTTCATATAGGCCAAAGTAGTAACGTGTAATATAAGCATGAGGGTTTCCCTGGCATTGTTCAGCGTCGTTCGCAGGCTATCGACGCCTGGCTGCAAGAATGGCCATTTCAAAGCCTCAACCTTTGAAAGGGTGATTTTCTTCCCCAGCGCGGCGCCAGCTGCTTTAATTCTGAATTGGCCATTGGCCTTGTTGAGTACAACTTCAAGATCTCGAAAAACTTCCTCGCAGGCGTCCGCAGAAGCCTGCGTAGTCGCGAGACCCTCCTCACTGAAGATGCTTATAGCCTCATTTTGCTTTGGCTTGCTCATCAGCTCACCGAGCTGTTGTAAAACGTTGGCTGTCCATGAAATGTCAACACCGATCGATCGAACGCGCTCGGACGCTGTTGCGACCTGATTGGCAAAGGCGATAAGTTTGATGGAAATCTGGACGCCAGCGGTGCCTACGGCCAAGACCGATGCTGCCGCACTGATACCATCCATCTGGAGTGTGCAAAGGCGGACGAATACCTGAAAGTGAATGGATTACTCATATGTGCACCTATGTGTAGTCAAGGCATTGAACCTGAAAAGTATGTGCTTGCAATCACATAGATATAACGAGAGCTTAAAACAGCGGAACAGCATCTTAGATCCAACTCTGAAGTCAGGTAGGGAAGGGGCCTCGACGACTTTCAGCTCGTGTGTGCCTTGGTCGCCTTCGTGTAACCTCATATGCACGTCAAGTGTGGTCAGCGTATCATCGAGCGACGCCAAGAGCCCCCACCAAGATCATTTCTCGATCAAATCCCGTTTGTTTTGGCCTACAATTTGACATAGCCCACGGAAGCCTAATGGACCACATACCTAGTGAAATCGGGAATTCAATTATTAGCAACCTCGAACCCGGCACAGATATTGCTTTAAGTCTGGTCAACCGCTGCTACCAACCTGCTTCTTGTTCACTATAGACATGACAGAGAGAAGATCGGTGGATGTTTGCATAAGATGGAGTCGAAGGGGAATCATGCTCGAGAGTTCACCACTTCGGCATGCCTCGTCAGCCTCCGCTTAAAGCCAAGAGAAGACTCCAAACATCAAGAAATTTCGAGGCAATCTATAATCGCAGATGGTGGACTCGCTGCGTTGAGCATCGCAAATTCCGTCCTAGAAGAATTTCAATCATGGAAGGAAAGACACGCGAATACTTCGCATACATGTATGAAGTTGGACATGATGTTCTAAAGATAGGTTCGCTGTCCTTGAGGTCCCGCAGGGTGAGATGTAGTGAGGATTTGCTAGGATAGTGGAGAGACAACGGTAGATTTGCGATTTCATAGTCGATGGACCTGCTGCTTTCTCTTGTGAAGAGCAATTGGCTACACACCGTGAGGTAGCTTCTTTTTCCAAGAGCAAGTTACGTGTCTTTTTGGCGCCTGAGCGCCAACCCCTTCTGGGATTTGCCAAGACTAGGTTGCGTTCCCTCGGTCTAGGTCCCCTCTATTCGCTGCGAATGCAGCTTCCAGCGGAGCACTTCATCGTGCGAGTTGAGATGGTGTGTCGAGATCTGGTGGTCGTAGTGATGCTAGCAAGAGTCACAGAAACAAAATACAAGTAGGATGAACCGCTTACTATATACATCGTACTCATACTCACGTTAACCACTACTAGCCAGGCAGAAATACTATATACACCCTTTCGCACACCTGGTGCGAAAGGCAGCTTATCGGGGTCAGAGTCCGCCTTAACGATGAACTGCTAGCGCGCCGTACCTGGCACTTCCATTCCAACGTAACACTTATCCCAGTTCGGCTGCTTCCCAACACTGCGCACTGGATTGTCCGTCGATATGTTGGATCCGCCTTTCTCTGCATCATGCTCATACTGCACGCTGCCATGGCTCTCCGGGTCTTGGATTTCAGAGCTCGAACCAATGCTTTTGCCCTTCCTCCAGCTTTGAGGGGTCCTGGGAGTGGACTTTTCGGACGAGGAACGCAACCAGCTTTTCGGAACAAGTGCATTGAATACCGGGAGAGAAGCAGCGGTAATGCTGAAGAAGATGTCGATGATTGTCCATTTCAGGAAATTGAGGTAGTCGTCTGAAAGAGGTTAGCTAATTGCCTCGACAACAAGTAAGTCAGGTCTCTGGGCTGCACAAGCACGTACATGTCAAGTCGGCGTGTTTTCTATTGAAATAGACCAGCCGCATCACTGCACCGAGACAGGAGATGGCACCCACGGAGAAGAGGAAGCTGATTCGAATCTTCTTCGACAGGCTCATTTGCATCTTGCACAGAATAATGATCGGGGTAGACAAAATCATGAAATCGAAGACAACATGGATCACGCTAAGGGGAATGACGACTGCGTTGGTGCTAAGGCAATGGCGCGACTTCTGCGATTTCCCTAAACGCGAGAGGCGCATGTCGAGTATTGGTGGGTTGCAACTGAAAATATCGAGGAAGATGCCCGTGATGACGTAGGATACGAGGAGGACGAGGAAGACGTTATGTACCATCATCCAGGCGCGAGAGGTCAGGCCCGTGAGGCGTCGATTGAAGAGGGAGATGGAGATTTTAATGATACCGACGACGGGATAGAAAAGAATCTGGCCAACGCCACCCATCTGTATCGATTAGCCTTACAGTAATTGGTATGGCATAGATCGGAGAAAGCTATATGTACCGAGAGGTAAGTGTCCAATTCGGCATACGTGATATCGTACATATGCTTTCCTCCGCCTCCAAGTGCGGTTGTCGCCAATGCGATCGAACACCAACCGAGTACCTTCAAGCTTTCGGGTCAGTGTCCTTCCTCTGAGTCAATAGATGGAGTCAAGGAGCATGGCTCTAGAGCGAACGCTTGCTTAGAGATATCTCAAGTCTCATCAAAAAAATAACTTACGCCTATCAAGGCAACTATGATGGCCCAATCGTCAAGTCCAAACTTCAAATCTTTGCGAAAGAGCCTCAGAGAAAGCCGGGCCCCTGTAATAAGGGTGATCAGGGTCATCAAAACGGTCATGGTGGCAACGATTTGGCCCTGGTGGTTGTCACTGTTGAGAGCGTCGGAGTCAGTATTACTCTTTCGGCAAGATTCAAGAATAGGCAAGCCATGTCTGGGGAGTATTCGCTCCTCAAAGCAGTTCATGGTGCACGTTGCAAGGTACAGCATAGGCATAAGAAGCTCCGTTGATACTGACTGTTGAGCTCCGGGTGGTGTTTTGACCGGTATAACGGCGCTGGGAGGCGGGAGATGTATCAGGGGAGCGCCCATGGTTATCATGAAGAATCCACGGATGATGTAGACATCTTCTTGGGTGTTGGGAGGGTGCCCCAAAAGTGCTGAGCCTGCCATCGTGTCCGTCTTGTAAAGTCTGAGCCGAGTATCTTAGAAAGTTTACTGCTTCCAAAGTATTCACAGCGAATAGCCTCTCAGAGTCCAAGGTCTTCAGTGGCACTCGTACGGAATACTTGCTTCCAACACAAGTGGAGATCTCATATTGAGAAGGGGAAGGAGAAAGCTTATGAATTGTTCTCCTTCCCGGTTCCAGGCCGATGAGCGAAGGATGAAGCAGGATGGCTTGATCGACTTATTTTTGCTAGGCCGAGAGAAGCGTCGCCGGACAAATAGTGTCGAGCCTACGGCACGGTTGGTACCTGAGCAAGCTGGGCATTGGATCTGGACGTGGGCGTGATCCGTGCGCTACACGACAAGCTAACAGGCGAAGGCCATGTGGTAGAAAACACTAAATGATGGAATTACGTCCGATGGAAGCACAGAAGTACTCGGAGAATGCCGAGCCACGAGTCCAAAATTTCAAGATACTATGTAGTACAGAGTAACAACGAGGTTGAATGCAGAGTACAGAGAACGTTGATTCGCCCTGGTACGGAATAGATAGAAGTACCATAATCCTGCTTTCAATGAACGTCCGCTCTTGGATTCGGTGGCGGGCGCCTCGGTGGCTGGACAGCAGGGCAAAAAGAGATCCGAATGAGTGGTCATGGTTGATCCTGGATGTCGTGGGCCCGTGGCTCGGACATTTATATTAGGGAGGCCGGAGGTTCGAAGGTTTTCAGCCGCGTCTCATGCAGTTAGAAGCAACACGGATCTTGGTATAGCGCACGATTCAAAAGCTGGGGAGACGCGGTACACGAAGAACGAACTAGTGGGAACCAAGAAGATTGGAGCGCCTATATGAAGCGACGCCAACAGCTGACACATATTTTCTCCGCACTGCATTAGTAGTCCCCATTCTGCATGTTGCACTATTTTCGAGTCTCGACTCTCTGGAGCTCTCGGTAACGTGGTACTTCTAGATCGCTCACTAGAAGTACGTGCTCCAGGCACCAGCTGCTTAGTGCGATGATGGGGTTCGGAGGATTCCCCGCCCGCCCGGGGTTCCCATGTGTCGTTCTCAGGGAACGCCTAGTGTCGCAGAGGTGATCAGTCAAATTATCATACGTACCTGACTAGAACATCCGCCAGAGCGAAGCTAAAGTAAAAAAGGAACAAGTTCCCCCAGGTTTTGCCAAGACCGAGTTCTTGCCGGTGTACGCTCACAACCATCGGGCGATGATCTGCGACCCGAGTGCACAAGGCCTTTTCTTGGCTTTGTTTCGGATTGACAGGAGTGCACGGTGCCGAGGCATTGATATTTAATATTACTCCATAGGCTCTTTTTGACGGAATAATGGATATGCTCTATAAGCCCGTAGGTAACAAACAATGCCGCTATCAGAGCACTAGGCATGAGAATTGTGACGAAGGCCATGCTGTGTGATAACGGGACTGTGGCTCCGCCGGAGTAGGACTGCGTTTGCAAAAACGCTCGAGAAGCGTAGTGATGGACCTTCAATAGCAGTTGCAAACAAAGACCATGCTTTGTAGCTGCGAAGCATGATCGCCGAACCGGATGACCTCCACTCCATCGCGCCGAAGACAAGTAACTGATGCTTCCTCTAGTATCCTACAATTTAGAAGTAAAGTATCATACAGAGAAGTAAAGTATCATACAAAAGCAAATCAAAGTCGCCAGTACTGGTCATCTTGTCTTATCGTCCTCAAATCGACTCTCCAAGCTCCCTAGTAATGAAACTGAATGTAGACGCCTAAGCATGCTTTATATGTCCATCAATTGCTCGCTTATTTCTCTGATGCTGTTGCGCCGATGCTGGGCACCCGTGACCGACGCAACAGGAAATCTGATTCTCGGTGCAGGAGACGATGCTATCGTGGTCGTTAGGGTACGCCATTGCTCCGCCCTGACAGGGCTCAAAGAACGCTTGAGCGCGGGTGCCACGGCCTTGCCCCGAGTTGCGAAGAGGGTTGTAGCAAGTATTGCCAGGACCCATTTCTGGACACTTCTCCTTGTGCCAGAAGAGAGGGATATTACACCCGGTGTTGAAGACGTCCTTGCAAGAGCATACAATCGGGACCGAATATCCTTGCACGTAAGTCACGTCGTAGGAGCTCCGACCACCGATGAAACTCGCCTCAATCAGACTTCCCCGATTGATCGCCCCTATATCAGGATCGCGCCCAATAGCGATGCGGCCGGCCCAGCCAGTGGGGTATACGCCCATGGTCTTGCTTCCGAGGGGTTGATTCTGCACGCCATTGACATCGCCCGGCGAATCTGAGTTATGCTGCCATGCTATATGCAGCCCGGGTACATCCCCCTTTGTGTAGACGTTGATAGTAAAAAGATCGTTCCCACGGGGAGAGAGCGGGCTGGAAGCATCGGGAGCGGGAGTGATAGCTGGGAGAGGGCCAGAAAGGAAGGGTGCGTCGGAGGTTGTGGGTGTAGCAGTGGTGGAAAGTGTGGTTGCTTTGACTGTTACGACCAGAGCTAGCGCGAACAAAATGATGCCGAAGATAGAATGCATGGTGGCGAACCAGTGACATCAGTTCGGCACCGAGGGTATGCAGAGAGTGACGACAGTATAGTAGAAGATGCTTAAGGAGCGTAAAACGGTTGAAGCAAATAAATGTACGATTAGGGCCTCAAGAGAGTGACACTGGTATCTATCAAGAATGTAATTTTGGAAAGTGAAGACAAACACATTTGCAACGGGGAACAGATATCATGGAAGACTTTGTCTTTCACCGTCCAAGCCCATTGACAAGTGGTCTAGGACCTTGGTACTTTTTGCGGCTCAGCACTGAGCGACAATGGGATGCCATCAGACAGTAGGAGGTTCCCTGTAGTGTCTAATTGACGTTATGAAACTCGTGGAGTGGCGCCTGAATCACCTTGTCCCCATGCATGTTACTCTTTGTCTGAAAGACGACCGTTGTCCACGTGGTTCGCGCAAAGAACGTTTCATCAATGGAGTTCCCTGTCTTTGTTTGGTTCAGCCAATGATACTTGGAATCGTAATGTCTAGGCTAGCCTTGCTGGTGAATGAGTATGCTGAACAACAGTACCTATGCGAAGAAATACTGAACTCTGGCAGTGAGGATTGCTATGGTAAGCCAAAGGCTGCTGCGCAAGGTTCGGCTTGCAGGGTCTGCATCGATGAATGAGAAAGCCGAGACAACTAGGAAGAAAATAAGACCGTATAAAGGGGACTCCATGAGATCGTCTCATCAAGCAGAAGCATGAGGACATAAGAGAGGAAAGAACCTTTAGGATCTCACACCCACTTGAGTATCTCTAGCATCGCAGAACTGGGTCGCAAAGCTGAACGACCCCACCACTGATGTACCTGCCACACTTTAAAAGTCAAAGAGGTCCTCATAACAGAGCAAATAAAGATTCTCGTGAGAAGTGTAGCGCATCATGCCGCTTGATATAGAAGGAAGTCATCCATAATGAATATAAGAAGCCGAGGGCGGACTACCGTTGCCATCCAGCAGCGATTGGATCTCATTGCAATTCTTTCGGTTGTGATTGACGTTGTCCTTTTCCAATAATTGCAGGCGATTGTCGAGGATTTGTCCGCTCGGTATATCGTTGGGTTTGGCTTGCTGTCACGCCACATTCCGCGTCCGAACGCACTGTCTCGCCTTTGCCTCCATGCTAATACGACCTTGATACTTGGATCCTGGACTGTCCCATCTTGAGAAGGTTGACATTATACCTCCATCAATAGCAGAAACCTTCGAGCCTCGCTTGACAGTCCTGGTTCATTAGCGCTTTGGCTCGCAATCCGGTCTGCTTGCTAGATGTCAGAGCCCAGTCCGGGCCAGAAATCTGTGATCTGGGATTCGTCTTACTTTAGGTGATTCAACACGAAGCGGTGGCCCCATAAAACATGCCCGGCTGCTTCTTGGCCGAGATCCGGCACCAGACCCTTGCATCTACCCCTGCAAAAATTAATATTGAAACCAAGGCAAAAGCCTCCCAGCATGACAGCCATCTGCGCTTTCCATTGACTCTCCGTTTACGAGAATCGGACTGATATTCACTCAATCGAGTTTTCATACTCTCTACCATGGGCTCTATAGGGCTTGAGGCGGAAGACCACCACCGGGACGCAGCCTACAACAAAGTCCTCCATGGCAAAAGCGCAGAGCAAAAGGGTGGCGTACGGTCCATGCTGAAGAAAGACCCCGCGGCGCAGAAAGCAGCGATCGAAGAATACTTCAAGCATTGGGACAACAAAGCCGCATCGGCCGAAACGCAGGAGATCAGAGACGTGAGCCAATGGATCAGAAGACGGAGATCCCCCAACACAGTGTTGACTGACCCATTGACCAGGAGCGCAAAGCTGAATATGCTACCCTGACAAGACAGTGCGTGCTCCTACTCCTCCCTTGCACCACCGAACTGTGGATCAGCGCAGATTGACAGCCATGTACAGCTACTACAACCTCGCCACAGACATCTACGAATACGGCTGGGGCAGCTCCTTCCACTTCTGCCGTTTTGCCTATGGTGAAGGCTTCTACCAAGCCATTGCCCGCCACGAGCACTACCTCGCACACATGATGTCCCTGCGCGAAGGCATGAAAGTCCTCGATGTCGGCTGCGGCGTCGGCGGGCCCGCACGTGAAATCGCCAAGTTCGCCGGCGTCAACATCACGGGGCTGAACAACAACGATTACCAGATCGATCGGGCCACGAGGTATGCACACAAGGAAGGGTTGTCGAATCAATTGAGTTTCACGAAAGGTGACTTCATGGTTAGTCCTTCCTACCACCCCATTACCCGAAGTCCACACCTTACCTGCCGAATCCGTACTAACGGCGTATCCGCCAGCAAATGTCCTTCCCAGACAACACCTTCGACGCCGTCTACGCCATCGAAGCCACCGTGCACGCCCCCTCCCTCCAAGGCGTCTACTCGCAAATCTTCCGCGTCGTCAAGCCCGGCGGCGTCTTCGGCGTCTTCGAATGGCTGATGACAGACGCCTACAACAACGCCAGCCCGCGCCACCGTGAGATCCGCCTCGGCATTGAGCAAGGCGACGGCATCGCCAACATGGTGACCATCTCCGAAGGCCTGCGCGCCATCCAGGCCGCGGGGTTCGAGCTCGAGGTCCACGAGGATCTGGCGGACAGGACGGACGCGCGGCCGTGGTATTACCCGCTTGATGGGGATCTGAGGATGGCGGGCAGTTTGGGCGACGTGGTGACGATTGCGCGGATGACGAAGGTGGGGAGGGCGGTGGCGCATACGACGATTGGGGCGTTGGAGAGGGTGGGGCTGATGCCGAGGGGGACGAAGAAGACGGCGGATAGTCTAGCGTTGGCAGCGGATTGTTTGGTGGCGGGGGCGAAGGAGAAGTTGTTCACGCCGATGTATTTGATGATTGCGCGGAAACCGAAGGTATAGGTAGGTGACTGTCCACCCTGTTGAGATCTCGCATGGAGGAGTAATGAGGGCTGTATAGACGTGTCGCTTTCTCGAAGAGCGCCCCAATGCATCTGTACATACATACACTAATCTACGCAAATATAATCAAGTACAACCTCACGAATTCACGTATTGACGCGTCACCAGGAGCTCGACTGTTAAGATTCCACCATTGCTGCAAAGAGCTCTACAAGCCTACCTTACTCTCAGACACAGTCTTATAGTATCAACCCTCCGTCATTACCCCCATCCACGTCCATCCCCGACAGCCCGGCCTTCGCACCACCGCCCGCACCACGTCCCTTCCCCCCACTTCCCCTATGTGGGGATGGTGGGGATGGTGGCCTGCAAAAGGGGTGACGATAATGCTGAGGCGGGAGGACGAGGAAAGGGGTTTCAAGCTTGTGGAATCCAGGCGCTGGTGGTGAGGACGAGGTGTGTGTAGGAGGGGGTGGGTGCGGGAGTGGGTGTTTGGGGACTGGGAGGTAGAGGATGGGAGGTTGGGGAGATGTATCGATGTGGGTGTTTCGGAGGCGTACAGTATGGTGGCGAAGAGTCATACCGGGGGACTGGATCTTGCGCATGAGGTGATGGCAGAGGCGTAGGGGAGGTGTTGGGAGATAGTGGGTAAATTAAGAAGCAGAGCGATCGATGTCGTTCTGCATGATATAATAAGAATTGAATAGAACATACATCTGAGCAGTGCTACATTCAATAGTAATTACATCTACATGGCCCTTGGCGATCAACCACGTAGGTCTATCGTTCTCCCGCCTCCTGCAGCTACGCTTTGACAGGCCCCCTTGCTCAACCAGTGTTCGCACTCCATGCTCACTGATATATCGTAGCTTGTACGCATAGTTTTGCTGTTACTCCACTTCTCTGCTCCACTGTCTTCCTCTGCGAGCTGTTTATGAATATTGAAGCTCGAATTGCTTGAAAAAGACAGCCATGAGGGGAATCAGGCGTGTGCAAGGGATCCAGACGAAAGGCTCTGGAGAGGATTCATTGATAGGGATGGAGAGAGAGTTCGTTGACTTTGGAGGCTCAATGAGATGGTCTAAAAGATTGGTGTACGTACAATTCCATCGCGAAAAATGACCTTCCTTGCCAATGTATTGACTCGAATGGCCACGCTCTCTCCTTAATCATGAAAGGTTATCAAGTATTGGCAAGGAGAAACGAGTCATACCTCAGGCGCCCCTCGCCTTGTCTGATGATTACACGCATTTGCTGACAGAAAGCTTTGACGGCACGGGGGGCATTCCGTTATAGTCCACACCTCGTCATTATTGTTTTGCTCATGCGTGTAACGGTTTGGTGGCGGCGAACATACGGTAAAAGAAAAAGTCGAGCCCGTCTTGCCCCACCAATGACGTCCGAAACCGAGCTTCCACAGCTGCAGAAACGCTAAAAGATTAAGGTACTCAGTACATCTTCAAAAGTGTCAAGCACGTAAAGCTGCAACCATGGCAAAGACAATCATTATCACTGGTGCTTCGAGAGGTCAATTGCCAAGATAATCGCTCTTTTGTCTCTGGCGTTCAACTGATAGATAAATCAGGTATCGGTAGAGCAATCGCACAATACCTCATCAACAAATCTCACAATGTAGTACTTCTTGCCCGAAGCGAAGGCCCCTTGGAAGAACTCCGTGTACGATACCCGGAGCAGGTCCGGACACTGGCAAGCGATATAAGCGACCCTTCGGTGCCCAAGAAGGCCATCGAATATACATTGAAGGAATTCGGTAGTCTTGACAGCCTGATTATCAACCATGGGACGCTCGAGCCTGTCGGTAGGGTCGCGGATAGCGATGTGAACAGCTGGAGGAAAGGATTCGATGTCAACTTCTTCAGTGCTGTTGCCTTTGTAAGTATGAGATGCAGCGTCGCTCGAGACTGGCTTACACTTTCTAGGCCCAAGCCGCTTTACCCACGCTTCGTAAGACTTATGGGCGCATTATCTTCACTTCTTCAGGTGCCGCCATCAATGCCTACACGGGCTGGGGGGCCTATGGAGCAACGAAAGCGGCCATGAACCATCTGGCGTTGACATTAGGAGTTGAGGAACCCGACGTCATAATTATTTCGATCCGACCAGGTGTGGTCAATACTGCAATGCAACAGGACATTCGAAAAAAGCACTCGGCTTCCATGCAAGAGAAGGATGTCGCCAGGTTTCACCAGCTGTATGAAGAGGGTAGCCTACTGGAGCCGGGGCAGCCAGGGCACGTCATCGCGAAGTTGGCATTGGATGGAACGAAAGAGCTGAGCGGACAATTTCTGAGGCAGGTTCCTGACACTAAAACTGGGTTTCCCTTGCTGACCGCGTCTCTAGCTGGAATGACGAAAAGCTGTCACGCTTTCAAGACTCTTAACCGGACGCTAAAGGTCACCTCGCAAATCAGCCTCGCCTTTATGTAGGGACTGTTATCAGGAATCAGAATAGGCTGGCCGGGGCTTCAGAAGAAAGATGAAAAGACTCGAGTTTTATCCGCATCGGTCAAGCCATTGGTATTAGCATGAAATATTTTTGTTGCATCACAAGCCTTGGACGTAGGGCAAACGCTAGAGTAGATCGAAGGTGACTTACATATAGCAAGCCCGAAGAACACCAATGTTGCAGAACCGGAGCCGCAGAAACTCCGAGTGCCTGCGAGCGCCGTAATGGCACATGAAGCCAGCTCCATTGTCATTTCAAGTTTCAAGTATCCGCGTCATGCTTTGCGGATATATCAGTTGCAGATCCAGGATCTGATTCCATAAGACCCTGTGAAATTGAGACGTTATACTCTAAAGCAGAGCAGGCCGCCTGTGCGGGTAGTCCTGTAATTTTGGCATTGTTCCAGCAAGATGTGTCGTGGACTAAGCAGTGTTTGCGTCAGCTACCAGGTCCATCGAGAAAGGAGTGATATTGGTGCGGTAGATGCAAAAGAAGCTGTCAGGTAATCGAACCAAAGTTTGATCGTCATTGTAGATCCGCATTTGATAGTACTTGTGTTACTCATCATGGTAAAGAAGCGACAGAGCGAAACGTATGGGAGGGAGGACATACGGATTCTCCGTCAAGCTCTTGATCGCCATTATAGCATGTCGTATGATCCGTGGTCCTACTGAAGACAAGATTAGCTTTGAGGTACATCTTGTTGAGCGGTACGTGACAGGACATTTAATGCAGCAAATCAGAAGGTCCGTTTGGTTAAGACAGGTAAAGTCACCATGAGATATAAATCGATGGTCTGATAGGGGCGACACGATGTTCATCATTGTAGTGGAAGGGTGATATCTGAGAGATTCAAGAAGCTACTTACATTGTGCTTCCAGAAAGTGGGTGCATAGTTCAACCGCCACTTAGATAGTCTCGTACCAGTCTTCCCATCCGATGAGGCAAAAGTCATCCATATGTAGTCAAGACCTTACTGAGGTCCTAGATGCACCGAAAGTATGGTCTTTAATATAGAATAGAAAGCTTGTTATCTGCTATAAGAGAGATTGAATATTTATTCAAGGCAAGCTAGCGGAGCCTCGGCACACTTTCCGAAAGCGATGTTCATTCAAAGGGTCCATCACTTGACCGCTTGGTAGAATCCTTGGAGCTTCAGAACATCTTTGAACACATATTATAGCCTACACAACGCCTCCCTCTACTGATGCCATCATTCTTGCGGGACGTATAGTCCTTTTCAAATCCATCCGTGGTATTCCATTTTAGAAACCACTCACGCCTTGCATAACCCAACCTACGTATCCAGCATGTCAGACCGAGAGTTTGGTGGTAAGTTCCTTCCTCAGTCTGCGCTGTTCATGTGCTAATGGCATTTCCCCAGGCGGCGATGACCTCTCACTTCCCAAAGGTATTCAACTTTCACTTCTTCGGATCACTTGCCCTTGGTTATTCGCTATTGTTCCATCGTATTGTGGCTGCAATACTCTAGAAGCATCGAATGCTTTTTCAAGATTCCTCTTGGATATCTCCAGATAGCAGCCTTAAGATTATTCGTACACGATGGCGGACCAAGAGTATACAATGGACCTTCTGCAAACTGGGCTCATCGAGTGTGGAACGGCGAAATTCATCTATGAACTCGGAGGCTGCATGCAATATCCACCAATCGAAAGTGTCCAGGCCCAGTTCCCTCTCTCCCCAGTCACCGATTCCGGACCATATTACAGTCCGCTACCTTGGTACGGCTCTCAGGGGGAAGGGGTAGGAGACTTCAGCACGCTGCCATACGACGAATCTGTAGAAGACAATGGCTGGACTTACGAGCCATTCTCCTGGTTTGACTCGGCCAAAGGAAATTATGTTCCACCTGTATGCAACGAATCTCAGCAGCAGGAAAGAAATCAATATGGCACCAACGCGTTCAACCTAAAGATCGATCCTATGCTCACTGCAACTGCAACAAACTACAACGGCGCCCCCTACAACCATTCGACTGACCCGAATGTAACCCAACGGAAACGTCGAGATTCGGGCTATGAGTCAGGCACCATCACATTCCCAGAACTATCATCCGCTGGTGAGCTCGAGGAGACCGACGGTCCAGACTACTGCCAAGCTGAGTTAGCTCGATACGTACCACCAGGATATCTACATCAATTCCGCCTGTCGCGAGCCCCCAAGCTCAGCATCACAGAAAGTTCCATTCGAGACGGAGATATCCCCCGAGACCAATTATTGCGGTTCAAGCTTAGCCGCCCTGAGCCTGCCATCAATGCTTCGACACGCAAAACAAAGCCCACCCCAATGTCAAGTACCACCCAACAACGCCCTCGCAAACATCCCACCAAGACCCCCAACCCCAAGCCAACTCCGCAAATCATCAATAACCAGCCAAGGCTCGAACGCGCACTAGACGAACTCCACCGCTCTCTGCGCTCTCAAGCAATCGCACACGAGCAAGCAGCTCGCCACGCCTGGCTCCTCTCCTGCCACAAACTTCTCTACCCCCTCAGTCAGCTTCCATTCCCCACTCGCACCCAACCAAACCTCCCACCCCGGG
>JAABUQ010003515.1_pt1 | contig 28613 bp, 23 predicted proteins | sample 5560001 | NCBI WGS metagenome assembly JAABUQ01 (sample SAMN10711888, study PRJNA513371) | rock metagenome | isolation source: Antarctica rocks | place: Antarctica: Victoria Land, Finger Mt nord | collected 2015-12-18 | reverse complement strand
TACGCTCCTCCGCGCTTACATAGCTGAATACACTCGCTTGCTGCTCGTCTCTTCCTCGCATCCACAAGAGACGCTCACCACCTTCTTTAGTCACTTGCGAAGATCAATTTTCAACAAGTTCCTAGAGGCGTTTCCGGGATATCATCGGGCCCATGCGGGCCTAGGCGCGCTCGAGGCCGCGCGAGGCGAGTTGAGTACCGCCATCACGAGCTTTCAACAGGCTCAGGCAGCGGTGCCGTTTCCGCAGTATGCGGCGATGCTGGACGCGCTTTACACCAAGACCGGGAAGACAGAGGCAGCGGCGCGCGAACCCGTCCTGGTGGATGCAGTGGACAGGCTGATGGCCTCAAATGGCGAGACGGCGAATCGGGCGCTGGTGTTGATTTACGCGGACACCGGACGGAATCTGGCGCGCGCATTGCAACTCGCGCAAGCAGAGTTCGCGGTGCGCAATGACGTACTCAGCTGGGACGCGCTGAGCTGGGCGCTGTTAAAAAATAATCGCGTGAAGGAAGCTACTGAGGCGAGTGCAAAGGCGCTGGTGTATCACACCCCCGATCCCATGTTGTACTATCACGCGGGCATGATCGCCTCGGCAAACGGGGATAAAGAGCAAGCGCGATCTCTGTTGGAAAAGGCGCTGGCTGCGAATCCGGCATTTGATTTCCGCTATGCGCCCATTGCCCAAGCCGAGTTGCAGAAGGTGAGCGAGGCAGTTAAGAGCGATGCGGTGAAGACCGAGGCCCACTAATCCCTCAGCTTCAAGGCACTTAAATAGCGGGGCGTGGCGTGATCCAGCCCATGGATACGCCCGTCATCATAAGCCCCAGAACAATCACTACCAGTGCCGAGAACACCGGGACATAGCGAAACGCGGCATGAGCGCGCAAGCCGCCGCCTTCAGGCAATAGGCGCTTGGCGTAGATCACCATGCCACCGATTGCCATCAGGACGAGAGCCAACCCTGCGCTAAACCCGAGCAGGAGAACAAGCCCGAGCCCGGTACGGCCTAGCGCAATAGCGCTCAAAAGAAGGATGAGTGCCGAAGGGCACGGGACAAGGCCACCGCTGACGCCCAGCGCGATCAGGCTGCCGACCGAAACTTTTGCCGGGGGCATATGACTGTGCGGTTTGCCGCCGCCGTGCGAGTGGAGATGCAAGTCTGCCTGACCGGACTCGTGCTGGCCAGCATGGCTGTGGTCATCTGAATGGTCGTGATCATGGCTGTGCCAAGCGTCATGCGAATGAGAGTGCAGCTGGTGCGCACTGTCATCACCGTGCGAGTGGCTGTAGACGGATTCTAGAGCGTGCGCATGCTCGTACTCGTGAGAATGCCCATGCTGGTGCGCGTTTCCACCTTCAGCGAGGGCCTTGGCGCGTTGGTACATCAGCAGGAGGCCGATGGCGACGATCGACAACCCGGAGATCGCCCCCAGAACGGGAATGATTTGCTCTGGAACGATGTACTGCTGGAAGAAGAGAACGCCGAGTCCTAGCGCAAATACGCTGATGGTGTGAGTGAAGGTGACCATGCTTCCCAGGAAGAGCGCATGTTTAAGCGTGCCGCGCGTGCCGACAAGATAGGCAGCAACGATGGTTTTGCCGTGACCGGGCGAGAAGGCGTGCATGGCGCCTAAGCAGAAAGCGAAAAGCACTCCGATGACAGCCAGGCGCAAAGGAATGTCGCGAGTGCGCAACATGCGGGAGAGGTAATCGCCGCGGACCACAGTGCCCATAGGCTGCGGCTGTTGTTGAGTGAAGGACTGGGCCACCGCAGAAGTGGATGCCGGAACGGGTGAAACGGGAGCGGGAAGAGCTGCGGCCGGTTTAGCGGGCACTAGCTGCGCGTGTGCGGTGAGGGGTGGCTGGGCCTGGGCTTGCTCAAGTGCGGGCCTCACAGGCGCCGCCATCACCCAAGTAACCGCGGAGCGTATATCCTGCGGCGGGGCGGCGATGTCGTTAGGCGGATAAGTCTCGAGTGCGTGCGAGCGATCGTTGCTGCCTTGCGAAGACTGAGAAATCGTAGCGCCATCTCCGGCATTGATTACGATTTCCTTCCAGCCGGTCCGTTCGGCATAATTTCCGTCCTGGTATTCGAGCGTGCCTGGATGCGAGGGAACCTGGGCGGCGACGTCTACGCGCAGGATCTGAAGACCGCCGGCGCCTCGCGGTGGTTGGCCGCAAAGGTCGCCGAGGGCGCCACCATCAATTAACTGATAACTCCCGGTAAGTCAGGTAGCTTAGCGAGGCGAATTCGACCGGGATAGGCAAACTACCCAGCGAATACTTAGAAGCATCAACTTCCCCGGCGTCGCTGAATGTTAAGGCCGAGTGACGGTATTCTTATCGTAAGGTTTGACGGGCTTCTCAAGGCTTACTTTTACGTCGGATTCAAGCTGATGGGTGCCTTCTAAGATCACCCTGCCCACTAGAAACCACCCAGCAAATATAATTCCGTTATGGCGCTGGTGATTCTGATGCTGCTTATCGCCGGCAACTCGGCGGATGGTCACAAACGTGGTGTCGACCTTTATCAGCAGCAGCAGTATGCCCAGGCGGTGGCGGTGTTGGGGGATGCTGTTCGGGGCGAAAATCCGAATTCCGCGGAATATAAGGAGTCGGTGCTGCTGATTGGGCAGAGCTACTTCATGCTCTCGCAAGCGCCAAAGGCGATTCCGTGGCTGGAGAAGGTGCCCACTGTGAACGAAGCAAATTACATGTTGGGCTACGCCTATTTACAAACCATGCGCCGTGAGCAATCGGAAGCGGCGTTCGCGCGCTTGTTCGGGGTGCCGGCGGATTCCGCCGCGGGGCATCTGCTGGCGGGACAGATGATGCTGAAGAAGGAATATGAGGCGGAAGCCGTCGCGGAGGTGAATAAAGCCTTATCGCTGGACGCCAAGCTGCCCGAAGCGCACTATCTGCTGGGCGAAGTGGCCATTTTCCGCGGTCGCCTGGAGGAAGGCGTCACCCAGATGAAAGCAGAGTTGGCGCTGAACCCGAACTTCTCCATGGCTTGGTACCGGCTGGGCGATTCCTATACACGCCAGCAAAATTGGGAACTGGCCATTCCCAATCTGCAGCGCGCGGTTTGGTTGAACGCGGAATTCAGCGGCCCCTACATCCTATTGGGCAAGTGCTATTACAAAATGCACGATTGGAAGAATGCCGAAGGAATATTGAGGCGCGCAGTGAAGCTGGATCCCAATAATCATGCTGCAAATTATCTGCTGGGCCAGACGCTTATGGCCGTGGGTAAGACAGCGGAAGGCCGGGCTGTGTTAAAGACACTAACCCCAGCGGACGCCTCGCAGGAGCCCAAGTAAGTCATGTCATCCCGCAGGAGGTTTGTGCGGTCGTTATGTGCCTCGCTACCGGTCTTCTCTTTCGATGATTTGTTGGGCGCGGTTCCGCTGGGTGTTCAGTTCGTGAATGTGGCGCGGGAAGCCGGCCTAAATGCCAAAACGACGTTCGGAGCTGAACGAAGCAACAAGTATCTTCTGGAGACCACGGGATGCGGGGTTGCGTTTACCGATTACGACAACGACGGATGGCTGGACATCTTTTTCGTCAACGGCACTCGCTTCGAAACAAAGTATCCGAAAGGCGCAGAGCCGGTCAGCCGGTTATATAAGAATAACCGCGACGGCACTTTCACGGACGTTACCGTAAAGGCTGGCGTGGCGCGCTCAGGCTGGGGACAAGGCGTGTGTGCGGGCGATTACGATAACGACGGGTACGAGGACCTGTTTGTTTCTTACTGGGGCGATTGCTCCCTCTATCACAACAATGGGAACGGCACCTTCACCGATGTTGCTGTGAAAGCTGGCGTAACAACTCGTACGACAACAGGATTAAAGCGCTGGAATACCGGTTGCGCGTTTCTCGATTACGACCGGGACGGGCGCCTGGATCTCTATGTCGCTAACTACATAGACTTCGATCCGAAAACAGCGCCGCTGCCCGAAAGTGGTCCATGCCTGTATGAGGGCCTGGTGGTCGCCTGCGGTCCGCCGGGCCTGCAGGGAGCGAAGGACATTCTGTTCCATAACAATGGCGACGCCACCTTCAGCGACGTTTCCGCCAAGGCCGGAATTTTGCAGAAGCAGGGCACCTATGGGCTGGGTGTGCTGGTGGGTGATTTCGACGATGATGGCTGGCCCGATATTTACGTCGCGGACGACTCGGCGCCTTCGGCGCTGTTTAAAAACAATCGCGACGGGACGTTTACCGACATCGGACTCGAAGTCGGCGTAGCCTTTGGCGCCGACGGCAAGACACAGGCCGGGATGGGCGTATCGGCTGCCGATGTGTTCGGGAACGGTCGGCTGGACATCGTGAAGACTAATTTCGCCGGCGACACATCAAGCCTCTACCGGAATCTGGGAGACGGGAATTTTGAAGACGTAACCTTTCAGGCCGGACTAGGCCGCAACACGCGCTTTCTCGGGTGGGGCGTATCGTTTCTCGATTTCGATAATGATGGCTGGCCGGATATTCTCACATGCAACGGACATGTCTATCCGGAGGTGCGGGAGAAAGCAAGCGAATCGGGATATCGGGAGCGCAAGGTGCTCTACCACAACCTGGGGAACGGGAAATTCGAAGATGTCTCGCAAATTGCTGGACCTGGCATTTTGGAGACGGTTGCGGGCCGGGGATGCGCGATTGGCGACTTCGATAATGACGGCCACCTGGACGTGGTCGTGAACTGCGTGAACGATGTACCGCAATTGCTGCGCTGCGACAGCTCGTTGAGAAATAACTGGCTGAAGATCAAGACCGTGGGAACGAAGTCCAACCGGTCTGGAATCGGCGCGCGGATTTATTGCCAACCCGAGGGCCAGCGCCGTCACATGGACGAAGTCCGGAGCGGCGGCAGCTACATGTCGCAGAGCGATTTGCGCGTGCATTTCGGTTTGGGGAAAGCTTTGCAAGCCGATATCGAAATCCACTGGCCCAGCGGGCAAATTGACAAGATTCCTGCCGTAAAGGCAAATCAGGTGTTGGTTGCTGTTGAGGGCAAGGGCGCAGACAGCGGGCGCACCAGTTAGCCTGCCCCGTCTCGAACCGCCGCTCCGGCCTATTGAGAGGAGTCGAGCCCAAGCCTTGCTAAAACCTGCTGGAACTCGTCACTCGAAATAAGCGGAAGCTGAATCTGCTTCTTGTCATTCTCCGTCACTTCCACCTCAGTGCCTTTGTTCTGAATTTGTTTGATGACATCAGGATTCTGAAGGTCGGCGAAGCTTGCGTCTTCAAACGCATAGGCTTTGTAGCGGCCAGGAATCAGTTGCTTAAAAGTGAAGGTTCCGTTCTGGCCGGTGGAATTGAACTTCAGGCCTGAGCCGTCCTCATTCAACTCTTCCGGCACTAACAGAACGTATGCGCTTCCGGCTGCTTGTCCACCCGCGGCGGTTGCGGAGCTCACCCCATTCTGGGCAGCTTGTACACTGCCGTCCACCTCAGCTGCTCCGTAGCAAAAGATAATATCTAATTCTCCAGCAGCCCCACTGCCGATCTCGAGGTATTTGCCGCGCATCTCTTGCGTGCCGATTCTCACGGATCTCAGATAGGCGCCGTCCAAGGAACTCAAATCGAGCCTGTACTTGCCGGTCGAAATGTGATCGAGCGTGAAGGTTGCGTCAGGTCCCGGCGTTGCGTTAGCGCCTGCACCGAACATCGGAATGGAATCCGCAGACGTTAAACCGATGTGAACATTGCTCAGGTTCGCTGCCGTACTGTTCGCGGATGCGGCGCCCTCCAACCTGATCGCACCTTTCAATGTGGCGGGCGCTTGAACGTTCAACATAATGTCGTTTAGATCGCTCGTTCCCACCTCGATTTCCTGGTGGCTCGCCGAGCCGTTTCTGCCACCCATGCTCCGTACGATCAGTTGGTATGGGCCTGGCGCAATGCCGGAGATGTCAAAAGTATGCTCCTTGCCGACGAACGTTTGATTGCCAGGAAAGAATCCGAATCCTTCGTCGCGTGGTCGAACCTGGATCATCATGTGCTCTCCGTCTCCCGTAGGCAGAATTCCAGCGATCTTTCCTCGCACGTGATATGTCTGCGCCGTGTGCATGCGCAGGTTGATTCCCAACAGATCCTGGCCTGCCTGCACTTCAACCGGCGTGGCCGCATCTCTCGAAATCGCCTCAGGGTAGAAGGTCCGAACCGGTCGCCGATCTGGCTTGCCGCTCTCCGTTAATGGCACTGATTCGGGAGGCTGGAAGTTCATCCTTTGCGCGACGAGATAGAGCTTGCCGGGCCGCAACCCCGCTAAGCGAAACTCACCCAGATCGTTCGTCTGTGTACTGGCTTGCGGCATGTCGCTCATTCTGCCTTGCCGCCACTGTTGGCGAAGAGCTTGCACCGTAACTCCATTCACCGCGTCGCCATCCTCGTCGACCACCTTGCCCACGATCACAGCTTGCGGAACCAGAGGCAGCGTCAGATCCGTCCTTTGTTGGCCGGGCTTGAGCGTGAGAACTGACCCGGCAGATAGAGGACGCCGGGCGCCGTATTGACTGTTCAGGTAGCCCGTGCGCTGGCCCGAAAGGGCGTAATCCCCTGGCTCAATGTTCTCGATGGCAAAACTGCCATCCGTCTGCGATGTGGTGGAATAACCTTGCCTTACGCCCGGCTGCCCCGCCAATCCCCTGGTGGAAGAGCCGCCCACTCCGGCTGAGCCCCGGGGCATCAGTCGAACACTCACTTTTCTCAGCGGCTCTCCTGTGAGAGAATTTGAGACCTTGCCGGCGAGGACACATTTCTGATCGGCAGGAGTCTGGGTCGCTAGTGGCGCGGCGGTTTGAGGGACGTCCGTACCGGAAGTAACTTGGGGCGCGGCAGTAACGGAGACGGCGAAAAAGGCGCACAGCAACATTCGGATTGGGGACATACACGCCTGACGAGCCTTCAGTATAAGTGAGAATTTTGCTTCGTAGGAGGCGTTGACGGCAAAGCGCTCTCAAGCTCTTCGCCAATAGTAATTTTGGGATGACATTCTACCCATATGCGACGTACTGAGCCGGGGCCTTCTGACTCACACCGCCGGATGCCCCTGATCACATTCCGGGTGGTGGTTGTTTTCAACCTACCGCTATTCCGCTATCTTATTGAATACTTGTAACTTAGGCCGTGTCCATGCATCCAAACAGACAGAGGAAACAAACATGCAAGGTCAATGGAAGAGAGGCTGGCAAACGCTCGCAGTATTGTGCGCCACTGCCGGCGTTGGTTTGGCCCAGACCAATATGGCGGCTCAAGGACCCATGGGTAATCCTGGCGCCGCGAATTACCCCGGAACAGCGCAAGCTGGGCCGGGATCTGTGGGAACAGCACAAGCTGGGCCCGCTTCTATAGATAGTCGTTCAGGCCGGATGGCCGTTCCAGGTACCGTCAACTACGTCGAAGGACACGCGATGCTCGATGGGCAGCCACTCTGGGCGCGTTCTGTCGGAGTTGCGGTGGCTGGACCAAATCAGGTGATCCGCACTTCGGATGGCTATGTAGAAGTGCTGCTGACTCCGGGCGCATTTCTCCGCATCGGTCATAACAGCGAGGTTCGCTTTGTAAGCGCCGGGCTCACGCGTGTCGACATTCAGGTAGATCGCGGTTCCGCCATGATCGAAGCGGCCGAGTTGGTGAAAGGCTCGGACCTGGAAGTAGCCATGAACGGAGCAACGACTCGGATTGAACACAAAGGGTTATACGCTTTCGATGCCGACCAACATTCGGTAAGGGTGCTCGATGGCAAGGCTGAAGTAACGGAGAACACGGGCGAGATCACGCTAAAAAAGGGCGATGCCGTTTTCCTGGCGAGCGACCAGCCCCTTAAGAAGCGCGATTTTGCAGTCAAGTCAGCGGCGAGCGAACCCCTGTACGTCTGGAGCAAGGTCAGGAGCCAGGATGAATCGGAAGCCAACGCAAACTTGGCAAATACCATCGCAGCAAGAGGTGGTTGGTATGGCGCGGGCTGGTATTGGAATCCGTTCTGGGCCGATTACGCCTTTCTCCCAGGCGCTGGATTTCTCTACAGCCCCTTTGGTTGGGGCTACTACTCGCCCGGCTTCTACGGCGGCTTGGGTTATGGCTACGGCTATGGGCGCGGCTACTACGGACACGGAGTTTACGGCCGTGTAGGTGGAGTGGGAACCGGCGTACGCTCCTTCTCGGGCGGTAGCTTCCACGGCGGTGGCTTCCACGGCGGTGGTGGACGCCGCTAACTGACTCAAATTGTGATAGCCAGAGGGCATCCCTTCCAAAGGGGTGCCCTCTTTGTGCATACCGCTTGGCCCGTCATCACTCAAAGCCGAAACCGAGTCGCGACTGCCAGCCGTGGCAGAGTCAAGCGTGAGTCATTGCGCATCAAACGAAAATGAGTGATACAAGCCAGACGTTGTTTTCGGTGCTGGATCTCGCGCCCGTGAAGAAGGGTGGCACTATCGCGCAGTCCTTCCAGAACACGCTCGATCTGGCGCGGCATGCTGAGCGCTTGGGCTATACACGCTTCTGGCTAGCCGAGCATCACAACATGGTTGGCATCGCCAGCGCCGCCACCGCGGTACTGATCGGCTTTGTTGCGGGCGGCACGTCTACAATACGCGTGGGCTCCGGGGGCATCATGCTGCCGAACCACGCGCCCTTAGTGATCGCGGAGCAGTTCGGAACACTCGAAACGCTGTACCCGGGCCGTATTGATCTTGGTCTTGGACGTGCCCCAGGCACCGACGGATTGACAGTGCGTGCCTTGCGCCGGGACCCGAACTCCACCGGACTGGAATTTCCACAACAAGTGCAGGAGTTGCTTCAATACCTTGCGCCTGCGTCACCGGGGCAGAGTGTTCGCGCAGTACCGGGCGAGGGAACGGACGTACCGGTCTGGTTACTTGGATCGAGCACCTTTAGTGCGCAGCTTGCCGCTTTTCTTGGGCTGCCTTTTGCTTTCGCAAGCCACTTTGCTCCGCAAGAGATGGAAGAAGCGCTGCGCCTCTATCGCGGGCGCTTTCGACCATCGCAATGGCGCCAACGGCCGCACGTCATGGTAGGTCTGCCGGTGATAGCAGCCGATAGCGATGCAAAAGCACAGCGTTTGGCCACCACACCTACGATGAAGTTTTTGCAGTTAATTCGTGGCGAGCCTTTCCTGACCTCGCCGCCCGTTGAGAGCATGGACGGATTGTGGACTCCGCAGGAACGGGCTTTGGTCGAGACCAAACTGGCTCAGGCCATTGTGGGCGGACCAGAGACTGTTCAGCGGAAAATCGCCGAGTTTCTCGATGAGACGCAGGCCGACGAAGTCATGATTAATTCAGACGTATACGACTTTGCGGACCGTCTGCGGTCTATTGAAATCGTGGCCGAGGCGATGAACAAGCTAGCAGTTGAACGGGCTGAGATGGTCTACCGTTAGTCGCGTCCAGCGGTCGCCGGAGCCGTTCCCAGGTGCGCCCGACGAGAGAGCGCACCCGGTTACATACTTACTTCAGTTGCACAAAGACTTGCGAGAAGCCATAAGTGGATTGCGATACTCCGCTGCAGGTGGGGGATGCCCAGGTTTGGGCGGCACAGCCGCCATTGTCGCGAGCTAGTGACCACATGCCGAGGCTTGTGACGTACTTATTGTTCTCGGCGAAGGTCAGTAGCGTTTGCGCGTCGGCGAGTTGGAAGATTTCGCCTTGCGAATCGTTCTGGCCAATCATCGGGGTGATCCCGATGTAAGTGGTAGTCAGGTTGGCGGCAATAAGTTGGTTCTCGGTGGCTGCCGCGGCCTGGGTAGCGGCTTGGGCCATGTTACTCACCGCTGACCCATAGTCCATGGTCATAATGTTGACGGTGTTCAGCGCTAATCCGTCGGACTTGACACGGTTGAGCAGATTGACTCCGTCGCTAGTCAAACCGGTCTGCAACACAGGCAGCGTGTAGGAGATGACCAGCGTCGGGTTTGCGGCTTTCAGCGCCTTCAACGCTTGATCGCGGCGCGTGATGGAGGCTTGGTCGGCGACCGCGCTGCCTTCTATATCGAAGTCCAGCATGGCCACGTTGTAACGGCTGATGACGGATTGATACAGCGCCTGCAATTGAGAAACGTTGGTGCAGGTGAGCGCGGGTTCCTGGCCGGTGGCGCCGCCGAACGAGATAATCACTTGCACTCCGCTTTTCTGCATGGATTGAACGGCCGATTGAATGGATATACCGTCATACATGTTGTCGGCCGGCAGGGTTTCACCGAGTCCGCCCCAGCCTGCTGTATAACTGCCTCCGTTGCCGACTATAAAGGCCAAGGTAATAGCTTTCAATCCAGCCTGCTGTTGCATGGCGACTACTTGTTGGTCGGGCGACAGAGACATGTCCACATAGGGCGAGAAGAGCCGGGTGCCGGCGGCGGGAGGTGTCGGGTTCGAGGGTGGCGTTACCGGCGGGGACCCGGGCGGAGTCGAAGAGGAACCGCAGGCGCCGGTGGAGGTCCATGGCTGTCCACTGCCGGATCCACCGCTGTTGGTGGAAGGATTCTGCCCTTGCGTCCACCAGTTGGCATTGTAATTGATGCTTTGGTAGCTGGCCGTTTGGCCTCCCGTGTAAGCAGTGCTGGCCGACCAGACGGTGTTGCAGGCAGTGCTGGCTGAACCTAGCCAGCTAAATGCCAGCAGCAGTCCTGTGGTGGCGAACAGCATCCTGCTCACTGGTTGGAAAGCGGCCAGGATGAACGATTTCGAGATCCGTGTTGGGATTTGTGGCATGTTTGGTGACATGGAGCTCCATTTAGGTGTATTTGATCAGGCGCTAGTCAATCTTTACTGCGACAATTCTATGCTGATTTCCAACACATCGCTTTCTTAATTTCCAGCGAACTCAGTTCGCTTTAAGTAAATAATTGTCCGTACTCGGACATTTACAAGTTAATGGTGCGCGCTAACTTCGGGCGAATCGATGCGCTATCCCCATTGAGTCAGATTCTTCAGAACAACCGGCCACGCGCTAGAGCGTGGATCAATCAGCTCGAAATGCCCGGCGCGTCCAATAGGAACCAGATGCGCATTCTTCGATGCTCGCGCGAAACGTTCACTCATCTCAAAGGGAACCACGTCATCGGCGGTCCCGTGCAGTACCCGCTGCGGAGTCGCAAGAGGCAGCAGTTCAACCGGCGATGAAGACGAGTAGCGCGCTGGTACTTGCTCCGGCGTGCCTCCCAGATAGTCCGCGACGATGCCATCGTCCAGCTTGAGCGACCAGGCCAGCCGCAAATCCGAAACCGCCGCAAGCCCTACCACTCCACAAAGGTTTACACCCGCAAGATTTACACCCGGATGCCCCACGCCCGATTGTGCCGCCAGCCACAGCGCCAGTTGGCCTCCTGCGGAGTGCCCTGCCGCAATCACGCGCCGAAGATCTAGATGGCAATGCTCCTGCAACCGAGTAAGGTACTGGGCGCCATGGCGCACATCGTCCTGCGTTCCCGGCCATCCACCACCGCGCTGCCCTATGCGCCGGTATTCCAAATTCCAAGTGGCAAACCCGGCTTGCGTCAGCGCCGCGCACAGATGTCCAGCATGTGTCAGGTCGTAAGCCGCACGCCAATATCCGCCATGAATAAACACCACCACGGGGTGCGGACCCCCGCCGGCGGGAACACGCAAGTCTCCGAACTGGTTCTCGTCGGAACCGTACGCAATCCGGGCGTCTGCTTTCGGCGCAGGCAGGTCCAGAATACTTTGGCCTCTACTACACCCCGCCATGGCAGCGCTGGCCGCTATAAAAGTGCGGCGAGTCACCTTCCCCCTCCGCTCCTCAGATCGAGCTGGCAATCAGGGTAGTTCCACTTTGTCGCCGGGATTCTCCGGCAAGAAGCCGATCAACCCATCCTCCTGCACAAGTTCTAATAGGTGCGATGAGCAAACGCATGTTACGCAGTCAAGAATGGTGGAGCGGCAACAAGGAATACTATAATTTTTCCCGCCGCGCCTGGCTCAGGTCGGAAGGATTCAACCGTGAGGTATTCGACGGGCGGCCCGTTATTGGCATCTGTAACTCCTGGAGCGAACTGAACAACTGCAACGTACATCTGCGCGCGGTGGCCGAGGCCGTCAAGCGAGGCGTCTGGCAAGCAGGCGGCTTTCCGCTGGAGTTCCCTACTATTTCCCTCGGCGAGATGTTCATGCGACCCACCGCCATGATGTATCGCAACCTGATGGCCATGGACGTCGAAGAATCCATCCGCGCCAATCCCATTGACGGCGTCGTGCTGCTGTGCGGATGCGACAAGACAACGCCCGCTCAATTAATGGGCTGCGCCAGCGCGGACATTCCCGCCATTCTAGTTCCCGGTGGCCCCATGCTCGCCGGACAGTGGAAGGATCGAAAGCTGGGAGCGGGGACTGATGGACGAAAGCTCTTCGATCTGTTCCGCGCCGGCAAGTTGAGCGAAGAAGAATTGAACGAGGTGGAAGGCTGCATCGCTCGTAGCGCCGGTCATTGCGCCGTGATGGGAACCGCGTCCACCATGACCAGCCTTGCGGAGGCAATTGGTATGACGCTCACCGGCAGCGCCGCCATCCCCGCTGTTGATTCCAGGCGCATGGCGATAGCGGAACAGAGCGGCAAGCAAATCATGCAGCTTGTCGAACACGATGTGCGGCCCTCGAAAATCATGACGCGAAAAGCCTTTGAGAACGCCATCACGGTCGACATGGCCCTCGGCGGTTCCACCAACGCAGTGGTCCATCTGCTGGCCATTGCCGGGCGTTTAGGCGTCGAGTTAACCATGGACGATTTCGACGCCATCTCGCGCAAGACGCCTTACATCACAAACGTGAAGCCCTCTGGCGAATACCTCATGGAAGAATTCTTCTATGCCGGTGGCGTGCCTGCCGTCATGCGCCAGGTTCTTCCGCTACTCAACGCTGATGCTCCAACGGTCACAGGCCAAACGATAGGAGAGAACGTGGAGCACGCCGCGTGTTCTAACCACGACGTCATCCGCGAACTCGACCGGCCCTTGCATCCGGAAGGAGGAACTATTGTGTTGCGGGGCAACCTGGCGCCCGATGGCGCGGTGCTGAAGCACACAGCAGCTTCCCCGCGCCTCCTGAAGCATAGAGGCAAGGCGTACGTCTTTGAGAGTTATGCTCAGATGCATGACGAAATTGATCGCGAAGATTTGCCCGTGACCAGTGACTCGGTGCTGGTGCTGAAAAACGGAGGCCCGAAAGGCGCGCCTGGTTTTCCGGAGTGGGGACACATTCCACTGCCCCGCGTGCTGTTGAATCAGGGCGTTGACGACATGCTGCGCATCAGCGACGCGCGCATGAGCGGGACCAGCTTCGGAACCGTGGTGCTGCACGTTGCGCCTGAATCGGCTATTGGCGGCCCCCTGCAATTTGTGCGTACCGGGGATGAAATCGAACTCGATGCCGAGGCAAGGCTGCTTACCTTATGTGTGAGTGAGGATGAGCTTCGACACCGGCGAGCGAACTTCCAACCTGCGCCCGCTCAATACCGGCGCGGCTACCAAAAGCTGTTTCTCGATCACGTCACCCAAGCCAACCTGGGCTGCGATTTCGATTTCCTGCGTGCTTCGGGGACGGCAAACGCATGAAACTCGCCAGCCGCATGAACCGCCTCGGCATCGAGACTGCCTTCGACGTTCTCCTGCGCGCCAAGGCTCTCGAAGCCCAAGGCCGCAGCATCATCCATCTGGAGATCGGTGAGCCCGATTTCCCCACGCCCCACCACATCGTCGAAGCCGCCAAAACCGCTCTCGACGAGGGCTGGACCCACTACGGCCCCGCTCAAGGCCTCCCGGCTCTGCGCGAAGCCATCGCCGCCGATGTCTCGCGAACTCGCGGCATCCACGTCGGTCCTCAGCACGTGTGCGTAGTTCCCGGCGGCAAGCCCATCATTTTCTTTCCCATGATGGCGCTGCTCGAGCCGGGCGATGAAGTAATCTACCCCGATCCCGGATTTCCCATCTACCGATCGATGATCGACTTCCTGGACGCAAAGCCTGTCCCTATTCCGCTACTCGACAATCGCGGCTTCTCCTTTGATCTCGATATTCTCCGCGATCGCATCACAGACCGCACGCGTCTGCTGATCCTGAACTCGCCACAAAATCCTACCGGCGGCCTGATCTCCGAAGAGGATATTCGCCGGATCGCGGCGCTGGTCGCCAAGCGCGATCTGATCGTGCTGTCCGATGAGATTTACTCGCGCATCTACTACACGGAAAAGCCGCCTTTTTCAATCGCATCTCTACCCGGCATGCAAGAGAAGACCATCATCCTGGACGGATTCTCGAAAACTTACGCCATGACAGGATGGCGTATCGGTTACGGCGTGATGCCCGAATGGCTGGTGGACGCGGTGAACAGACTGATGGTGAATTCAAATTCCTGCACCGCCAGCTTCACGCAACAAGCCGCTCTCGCCGCGCTCACCGGTCCACAAGACGATGTGAATGCCATGGTGGCTGAGTTCCGGCATCGACGCGATGCGTTTTGCGCAGCGCTCAACGCCATTCCAGGTTTCAGCTGTACGCTGCCGCAGGGCGCTTTCTATGCTTTTGCCAACGTGCAAGGCACCGGCACGCCGTCTAAGGAATTAGCGGACTTTCTATTAGAAGAAGCCGCCGTCTCCTGTTTAGATGGCGCAGGATTTGGCGAATACGGCAACGGCTACATCCGCTTCAGCTACGCCAATTCGCTTGAAAACTTGCTCGAAGCGGCACACCGCATTGAAGCTGTTTCATCCCGCTGGAAGGGGTAAATGGTCCGCCGTCGCCTGACCACTTTTCCGGGCCGCCAAGTGTCGCATATTACCGCCCGGCGCTTACTTCTCGCCGTTCCATGGAACACTGTCCCTTCTCCCCATCCGCGGGCATCCCATCGGTGTGAGTCTTATTGCATTACAGCCCACAACCACTTACCGAAGGCTTCGGTCTGCGTACGACCACGCCTTCCAACAGCTAGCACGTGAAGTGCGGCAGCTAAGCCGCTTACAAACCCTCAGCAGCGTAGGGAATCAGAATGTTTCAGCCGCCCTGGAACAAGTCGCAGCCGCTGAGCGCTGCTATGTTGAAACCCGCAATGCTTTAGCGGACTTTCTGCTTTCGAGACAAGCTGAAGGCGACGTCACAGCACCATCGCCGAAGCCCATTCCGGATGAACAAGCACGGGCTTCGATTCAAGAGCAAGCGTACTTCTTGTGGGAAAACGCCGGAAAGCCCCGTGGGAACGATCAGGCCAACTGGTATCGTGCCGAGGCACGTGTTTTTAGCAGTGCCTCTGCAGCTCCTTACGCGTCTCGCTGACTCAAGCTGAAGCGGCGAGATGCCGTTCGAATTTCTCCAAGCGCTTGTTAAAGTAACTGCGTCCTACGGAACTGTTACTGATGAAAATTGCAACCTATAACGTGAACTCCATTCGCAGGCGGCTGCCGATCGCGCTGGAGTGGCTGAAGCAGAACGCGCCCGATGTCTTGTGCCTCCAGGAAACGAAGGTGAAGGACGCCGAATTTCCAGTTGCCGCGTTTCAGGAAGCCGGCTATCACGTCACCTTTCGCGGAATGGCTGGATATAACGGCGTGGCCACGCTCAGTCGGCACAAACCCGAGCACGTGATGTATGGATTCGAAGAGGGCCCGGACAGCGAAGATGTTCGCCTGGTGCAGACGGTGATTGACGGGATCGCGATCGTCAACACGTATGTCCCGCAGGGATACAAGGTCGGGACAGAGAAGTACGTCTTCAAGCTGGAGTGGTTCGCGCGCCTGCGCACGTATTTCGAACAGCAGTTGGACGCAGCCAAACCGGCGGTGTGGCTAGGCGATTTGAACGTGGCGCCCGAACCCATTGACGTGTATCATCCCGACCGGCGCGTGAACGATGTGGATTTTCACATCGACGCGCGTAATGCCTACAAGCAGGCGGTGAATTGGGGTTGGGTAGACGTCTTTCGCAAGCTGCATCCCGACCGCGTGCAGTACACGTACTGGGACTATTTCCGAAACGCCTACGGCAACAACTGGGGTTGGCGCATCGATCACATTCTGGCCACGCCGCCGTTAGCAGGGCTCTGTAAGGCAGCGGATGTGGACGTGGTTCCGAGGGAAGCGGAAGGGGCTTCGGACCATACAGTGATGTGGGCCGAGTTTGATGTTTAGTTCCCGGAGAGCGTCTTCACTGCGTGCATTTACTACAGCCCATTTTCGGCACCCTGGAAACCGCCCGACAGGCCATAGGCGCAAGATGAGCGACTGCAACGCATGGGTGCGGTCGCCTGATGAACTATTCACTGCTAAGCTCATCCAGTCGCTCAACGGCTGTGCGGCGCCCTTGATCCTTTCGCCGGAACGTAGCCATTCAGGAGTTGCCGATTTTCCGGGTTGCAGTTCACGTAGTAGCCGGCGCCCGTGGACGGGTTAAAGTCTGAACTCCCTTCTTTCCGTCGGCCGTTTGCGCCGGTGCCGCGACAAGCGTTCTCAATGGCACGCAGGATTTGAGCACGGTTGACGCTCTTGAAATACGGTTCGACCGCTTTCAGACCATCCTTGGCGGGATCGCCGGACATCGGCAGGAACTTCTGGAAATCGCTTCGTTTGTCGGCGATGCCACGCTCGTTGGCGGAGGAGCACGCGGCGGAAGTGAGAAAAATCGCGGCGAGGAGGATAACCGTTGGCTTCACTCGAACATCATAACTGTCCAACCGCCGCGCTTTGCGGCTTGCTACCTTAAGCGTATCGTTCTGAGGTGAACCTATGGCGATCAAGCTGACTGTAAACGGACGGTCTTCCACCGTCGACGTGCTTCCCGACACTCCACTTCTATGGGTGCTTCGCGATGTGCTGAACTTGCATGGAACTAAGTATGGATGCGGGATAGGTCAGTGTGGGGCCTGCACGGTGCATCTTGGAGGGCAACCGGTGCGATCGTGTTTGACGCCTCTATCAGCCGCTGCCAACGCCCACATCACCACCATTGAAGGGTTGTCGAGCGACGGATCTCATCCCCTGCAGGTGGCGTGGCGCGATATGGATGTGCCCCAGTGCGGGTATTGCCAGGCGGGCCAGATCATGACAGCCGCGGCGATGCTCACCAAGCACCCGGCGCCTACGGATCAGGATATCGACGCGGCGATGAACGGCAACGTATGCCGATGCGGAACTTATGTGCGCATCCGCCAAGCCATTCACAAGGCCGCCAAGATGCACGGCAGAGTACCGGCCCAACGGGCAGAGTTAGTTGGTATCGAGTCCAGCAACCGACAGGAAGGTCTCTAAGCCATGCGCCTCAGCCGTCGTTCATTTCTACAAGTCACTGGGTTATCGGGCGGAGGGATGCTGCTCGGGACCTATCTCGGCGCCTCTCTGGCCCCCCAGGCATCCGCGCAACAACAAGCGCCGCCACCGCTCGTCCCGAATGCATTTATTCGGATTGACCGCGATGGCACTGTGACGCTCATCTCAAGGAATCCTGAAATCGGCCAGGGCATCCGCAACATGCTGCCCATGCTGATTGCCGAAGAGCTGGATGTCGATTGGAAGAGCGTGAGGGTGGAGCAGGCGGACCTTGACGCGAAGTACGGCATGCAGACGACAGGCGGTAGCCGTGCAGCCTCAAACAACTGGGTGCCCATGCGGCAGGTGGGCGCGGTGGGACGGCAGATGCTGATTGCCGCTGCGGCGAAGACGTGGGGCGTGCCCGAATCGGAATGTTATACGTCACACGGCCGCGTGTATCACCGCTCGACAGATCGCTCCTTGGGGTATGGCGAATTGGCGGCCACCGCCGCAACCATGCCTGCGCCGGACATGAAGTCGGTGAAGCTCAAGCCGGCCGCCGGCTATAAGATCATCGGCCAGCCTACCGTGGGTGTCGATGTGCCCGACATTACGGTAGGTAAGGCGATGTTCGGCATGGATTTCACGATGCCGGGTATGTTGTATGCCTCCTACCAGAAGTGTCCCGTGTTCGGCGGCAAAGTGAAGAACGCCAACCTGGATGAGATCAAGCAACTGCCGGGCGTGAAACACGCTTTTGCCCTGGAGGCTGCAGGCGCGAAGGTGGGTCCTATCACTGAGGGCGACCCCGGGCTTGAGGCGGGGGTCGCGATTGTGGCCGATACCTGGTGGCAAGCGCAGACGGCGCGCAAGAAGCTGAAGGTGGAGTGGGACGAAGGTCCCGCCGCCGCCCAGGCAAGCGAGCAGTTCGCGCAAAAAGCCAAAGAGCTCAGCACTCAGCCGCCGCAGCAAACGCGCAAGAAGGATGGCGACGTAGACGGGGCGCTTAAGAGCGCGACCAAGACGGTGGAGGCGGCGTACTCCTATCCATTCATTTCGCACGCGCCACTGGAGCCGCGCAACTGCAGCGCGCTCTTCAAGGACGGAAAGCTCGAACTCTGGTCCACCTCACAATTACCGGCGCGCGGACGCACGTTGACCGCGAAGCAGTTGGGCATTGCAGAAAGCGACATTACCATTCACTCGTTGCGAGCTGGCGGATCGTTCGGCCGTGGGCTGACGAATGACTACATGGTGGAAGCCTCCGCGATAGCCAAGCACATCGGCGGGGCGCCGGTCAAGCTGGTGTGGTCGCGTGAAGACGATATGACGCACGATTATTACCGCCCGGGTGGGTTCCACTTCCTAAAGGGTGGGGTGGATGCCGACGGCAAGGTGACGGCGTGGAGCAATCATTTTGTGAGCTTCGGCGAGGGCGATCAATTCTCGCCGTCGGCCGCAATCACGCCGACCGAGTTCCCTTCCGGCTTCGTGAAAAATTTCTACATGGGCACCTCCGTGATGCCCCTGATGTTGAAGACCGGTGCCTTGCGGGCGCCGGGCGCGAACGCCCAGGCGTTTGTCTTTCAATCGTTCATCGATGAGCTGGCACATGCGGCGGGCAAGGACCCCATGGAGTTCCGCTTTGATTTATTAGGCGCACCCAAGAAGCAAATGGTAAAGGCAGCGGCCAAGCCCAAAGTAGAGAACGAGCCCGTTCAAGCTGCCTCAAACGCGAAGCCACAAGCGTACGACGTGGAGCGCATGAGTAACGTGCTTCAAACTGCCGTAGAGAAGTCGGGTTGGGGCAAGCGTACCTTGCCAAAGGGCACCGCGATGGGCGTCGCGTTCCACTACAGCTTCCAGGGCTATGTAGCGCACGTGGCTGAAGTGAGCGTGAGTGCCAATAAAGCTGTAAAAGTGCACAAGGTTTGGGCCGCGGTTGACAACGGCAGCCAGATCATCAATCCAAGCGGCGCCGAAGCGCAGGTGCAAGGGGCGGTTATCGACGGCCTCAGCGAATTGATGCACCAGGAGATTACGCTTGAGGGCGGACACGTCGTGCAAACGAATTACGACAAGCACCAGTTGCTTCGCATCCGGCAGTCGCCTGAAATTGAAGTGACCTTCGTGAAGAGCGACCATGAACCAACGGGCTTGGGTGAACCGGCGCTGCCGCCGCTGATTCCAGCTGTCTGCAATGCGATCTTCGCCGCAACAGGCCAGCGCATTCGATCATTGCCGTTAGCGAACATCGGTTACAGCTGGGCCTAAGGTCCCGCTTTTTCGTGCTGTTCGGAAGTAACCAGGCGGGGTGGGTTGCGCAACCCACCCCGCCTTTCTCTTTTATTTGGGCTCGTCTTCGCTACCTGGCAGCCTCGGCTGGGCGACGCCGGAAGAACATGACAGTAATGACGGCAGAGGCCAGCGCGGAGAACGACAGCAGCAACAGAGCGAGCGTCATGCTGTGGGTTGCGTCGCGCGTCTTTCCCACCAGGAAAGGACTCAGGTATCCAGCCAAATTGCCGACCGAGTTGATCCATGCGATACCGGCCGTGGCCGCAGTTCCCGACAGATAAGCCGTGGGGAGCGACCAGAAGTTAGACGATGCGGAAACAATGCCGGCAATGGCGAACGTGAGCGCCACCAGACCAAGCACGCCGCCGATTCCCGGCCATGCGGAGAGCGCAAACGCGATTCCGCCGACCAACACAGACCCGGCCACATGCCAGCAGCGTTCGCCCGTGACATCGGAATGATGACCAACCACCACCATCGTGATCGCGCCGATGCCCCAAGGAATCATCGTGATCAGGCCGATGTGCCACGGGTCCGTTGTAAGCGTCTCTTTGATGATCTGCGGAAGCCAAAACTGGACACCATAGTTCCCCATCACGATCCCGAAGTAAACCAGGCACAACAGCCAGACTTTAGAGCTCCGGAAAGCGTCAGCGAAGCTATGATGACCGGGGGTGGAGGAGCGCTTCAGGGCCTCATCTTCGCGCAGACGCTCCAGAAGAAGCGCCCGCTCATCCTCCGATAACCACTTGGCCTTGTGCGGCCCGTCCTGCAGAAAGATCACAGCCGCGATGCCCGCTAACACCGATGGAACTGCTTCCGCAACGTAGAGCCATTGCCAACCTCGCATCCCTGCTACGGAGCTCAGGTGGTCCAGAATCCAGCCTGAGATAGGTCCGCCGATAAGACCGGATAAAGCGATGGCGGTCATGAACGCTGAGATGACCTTCGCGCGGTGTTTGCTGGTGAACCAAAAGGTGAGGTAGAGAATCACGCCGGGAAAAAACCCGGATTCAACGATTCCTAACAGGAAGCGAACGGCATAGAACTGGTGGGCCGTTTTGACCAGCATGGTGGAGGCGGAAACAAAACCCCACACGATCATGATGGGACCCAGCCACAACCTGGCGCCGATTTTCTGGAGTGCCATATTGCACGGCACCTCAAAGAAAAAATAGCCAATGAAAAAGACGCCGGCCGCGGCGCCGTACACCGCATCACTGATCCCCAGATCCTGCTGCATCTGCAGCTTGGCAAAACCCACGTTCACACGATCCACGTAGGCAAAGATGTAGCAGAGAAACAGGAACGGAATCAGTCGGCGTGTTACGCGCCGGTACAGGCGTTTTTCGAACTCAGGCGAAAAGGCGGTTTGTGTCGCGGCAGTCATGAAGGTGTGATCAGGACGAATGATGTCGATTGGCGGCGTTCAAGCGACGCCGAAGCTTTGGACTAAATCATATATCGTTCACGTAAAAGCCCGGTTCGTACAATCGAGACCATGCGCCCCGTTGCCCTGTTAATTGCTGCCGCTTGCTTGGCCGCATCATTAGTCCCATCGGCAGAAGCCCAAGCAAAACCGACTCAAGCCGTTCAATATGTCGAGAGCCGGAAGATCTGGCTGCTGACAACTGAACACAGCTCCTATGCTATGGGGCTGAACGCCGGCGGTCAACTCGAACATCTTTACTGGGGCGGTCCGCTGTGGCGTGTTGAGGATCTCGAAGCCGCGGCTGCTCGCCAAGACATTTCCTCGTTCGACCCACGCCAGATGCTCCAGAACGAAGAGTTCCCAGGATGGGGTGGGCCGCGCTACTTCGAACCTGCACTGAAGATCACTCGCGCGGACGGCGACCGCGATCTGGTGCTGCGCTACAAATCGTATCGGATTGCGAAGAATGATCTCGAAATCACCATGAAGGACATCCGGGATGATGTCGAGGTGACGCTGCACTATCGCGTGTATCCGGAGTTCGGAATCATCCGGCGTTCCGCGACCATTCGTAACGCGACGGCGCAGCCCATTACGGTGGAGAGCGCACAATCCGCAACGTGGTACATGCCACCGGGTGACGGATACCGGCTTTCTTATCTAAGCGGGCGCTGGGCCGCCGAGACGCAACTCAATCGCGAGCCGGTTCACGAAGGCATGAAAGTGCTGGAGAGCCGATTGGGACACACCGGCCACAATCTGAATCCTTGGTTTGCGATTGACTCCGGCGATGCCGATGAAGAGCACGGGCGCGTTTGGTTCGGTGCGCTGGCGTGGAGCGGCAACTGGCGCATTACCGTGGAGCAAACACCCTACCGGCAGATCCGTGTCACAGGTGGCTTCAACACGTTCGATTTCTCTTATCCTCTGAAGCCGGGAGAAAGTTTGGAGACTCCTGCGTTCTATGCAGGCTTTGCCGCGAACGGCTTTGGCCAGGCTTCCCGATTGCTGCACGACGTCGAACGCGCGGACATTGAACCGCATCGGCTCGAAGCGCGCGTGCGGCCGGTGCTTTATAACTCGTGGGAAGCGACAGAATTTAACGTGGATGAGGCGGGGCAGAAAGCGTTAGCCGACCGGGCCGCCAGGATCGGCGTGGAACTCTTTGTGATGGACGATGGCTGGTTCGGGAAGAGGAACAACGATCACGCAGGCCTGGGCGACTGGGTGGTGAATCGACAAAAGTTCCCGAATGGGCTGAATCCGCTGATTGAATACGTGAACCATCTGGGCATGGATTTCGGCCTGTGGGTGGAGCCCGAGATGGTCAATCCCGACAGCGATCTGTATCGCGGGCATCCCGATTGGGTAATGAACTTCCCCGGCCGGCCGCGCAGCGAACTGCGAAACCAATTGGTTTTAAATCTGGCGCGGGAGGACGTGAAGGAGTATATCTTTCAAGTACTGGACAAGCTGGCGAGCGACTATCACATTCGCTACTTCAAGTGGGATATGAATCGTACCTTCGCTGAGCCTGGTTGGCCCCATCATGCCGCCGCAGAGCAGCGGGAGCTTTGGTCAAAGTATGTGTGGAACCTGTACGACATCATGGGACGGCTGCGCGCAAGGCATCCCAATTTGGAGATAGAGTCGTGCTCCGGGGGCGGCGGCCGCGTTGATTTGGGAGTTCTGCCATACGTGGATGAGTTCTGGACATCGGACAACACAGAGGCGTTCGATCGCTTGCGAATTCAGGAGGGATTTTCACAAGCCTATGCTGCGAAATTCATGTCCGCCTGGGTGACCGATGTCCCGAACATGAATGGCCGCAGTACGCCGTTGAAATACCGGTTTCTGGTGGCGATGCAGGGTGCGCTCGGAATTGGGGCAAATCTCAACAAGTGGTCTGATGATGACGCGAAGCTGGCGGCGCAAATGATCACCCTCGATAAGCGCATCCGGAATACGGTCCAGTTTGGAAACCTATACCGGTTGCTCTCGCCGCGAACCAATGACACAACGGCGAACCAGTACGTCTCAATCGATGGGAAACAGGCAGTGCTGTTTGCGTTCCGGCATTCACAGGAGTACAACACGCCGCCGCCCGCCATCTACGTTCAAGGGCTCGACACGCGCGCCGTTTACCGGCTCGAATCCATCGACGGGAAGTTGATGGATAAGCAAGCTGAGTTAAGCGGAGCTTACTTGATGGAACACGGATTGAACCTAAGCCTGCGCGGCGACTTCGACAGCACCGCGGTACTGCTTGATCGGGTGCGGTGAGACTAGGTTGAAGGGCGATGGACTGCGCCTATGAACAACAGCCAGGCGTACAGCACGCGGCAGGCTTAGTGGCGCGGACGAACGCGCTCATGAATTTGCCTTCAACCTCGCGCGCCATGGCATCCACGTCCAGACCTTGGCCGGAGAGAAAGGCGCGGGCGTCCTCTACCTCATAAACGCGCGTGGGCTCCATCCCGACATCTACGAAGCCGGCCCGGGTGAGCTTGCCTGTGTATTCGGACTGTTCCATGGCGCCCGCGATGCAGCCAACCCACAACTCCATACTGCGGCGGATTTCATCGGGCACGGCGCCGCGGACCACTACATCGGAAACGGCGAAGCGGCCTCCGGGTTTCAGAACACGAAAAGCTTCGCGCAGCACGCGATCCTTGTCCCCTGACAGGTTGATCACGCAATTGGAGATGACAACGTCCACGCTGTTGTCCGGAAGCGGAATATTTTCGATCTCGCCTTTAAGAAACTCAACGTTCTCGACGCCGGCTTTGCGCTGGTTCTCACGCGCCAGGGCCAGCATGTCGTCCGTCATGTCGAGGCCGTAAGCCTTACCCGAAGGCCCAACGCGCCGCGCGGAAAGCAGTACATCAATGCCGCCGCCGGAGCCGAGATCAAGGACGGTTTCCCCAGCCTGCAGCTTGGCAAGCGCCGTGGGGTTACCGCAGCCCAGCGAGGCTGCCAGCGCCGCTTCGGGAATCTGCCCCGCCTGCGAATCGTCATAAAGGTTCGCGGTAATGGGATCGCAGCAGCCGTCTAGCGCCGAACTGGCGCCGCAGCAGCCATTCGCCCCCCCACTGGCAACGCGGCGCGCCGCCTCACCGTATTTTTCTTTTACAACTTCTTTTAGTTCCATGAATAATGTCTTCCCTTTGGTGTTTTTGAAAGGTCGATTACCGGCACGCGCGTACGATGGCTTGCGGCTCAATGGCCTTATTGCGCGTGCAGCACTCGGCATACAGAAAGCCGAGCAACTCCTCAAGGCCATCGGTGTTCGCCGAATACCACAGAAATGTGCTTTCGCGGCGCACTTTCACCAGCTCTTCGTTCTTCAGCTTGTCCAGATGGTGCGAAAGCGTGGAGGCCGGTATATCCAGCTCATTGCCGATCTCGCCCGCGATCATCCCCACCGGATGTGCCGCCAAAAGAACCCGCATGATACGCAGGCGCGGCTCCGTGCCCATGGCGGAAAACATGTCCGCATAGCGCACCACGTCGGGTTCATTTTTCAACTTAGCCATCAGTCCGTCCTAATTAATCCCAGTCTTCCCCATCCAATTCATCCAGGGAGCAGAGGAGGCACCCGGCTGTGGATTGCCTCTTCAGTTCATTCAGGACAGAGTCAGTCAGAAGGGAGTCTCCCAACGAGTGGTGCTGGATGGCAGAGCGTCTGTCATCCGGCGCCTCAATGGGTAGTTCAGGCGAACGCTGCATGGGTCCGCTCTTTGTCATATTTCTAGTATTATAGAAATATCACCGCTTGTCAAGCTGCGGCAGAACGCTTACGCAGCGGAACTGCGAACCAGCACCTGGCCGTCGTGAACCTTAACCTCCAATGTGGGCTGCGGATTGGTGGCGGGCCCATCAAGCACGGCGCCCGTTTTGAGGCAAAAGCGCGAGCCGTGCCACGGACAAATAACGCTTTCATCCTTAATTTCACCTTCGTTGAGCGGCCCTCCCAGGTGGGAACATGTATTGGCAAGAGCAAAGATCTGGCTGCCCTGCTTCAACAGGAAGATGTCGGTGCAATCAATTGTCACCTTCCTGGGCTGGCCTTCTGTCAATTCGCTTTCGGGCAGCGCCGCCTTGAAATCTTGCGGCAAGTCGCTGTCGGCGTCGGGACTGTGATTGACACCAATGCGCTGGCTGTAAGAGAGGGCGCCGCCCAGGTAGGCGCTCGCGATCACGATACCGTAGCCGGTAAAGGCGAGAGCCCGGCCCAAGCCGCGGTTGTCCTTCTTGCGCGCCACGTACGATGCCGTATACAGAGCAGCGGCCGTGGAGTTTAATAAGCCATGAAGTGCGCCCACTCGCTGCGGTTTGCCGGAAGTGTCACTCCAATCTGTGAGTCCGGTGACGGCCGAAGCAACTGCGCCCGCCAAACCCACGACAATCGCCGCATCCGCTCCGGGGCCGTAATCGTCGCGCCCGTTCGCTTCTAGAAGGTCCAGAACGGCAGCCGCAGTCCAGCTACCTACAGGCACGTCAGTGATGGCCGAATGAAGCGGATGGCCGAGCCAAACGCCGTGCAGGGCGTTCTTTATCGTCTGACCGGCGTCGCCCGCCGACTCGTATGCTTTCTTGACCAACGCCTCGCCGGATTCCTGAATGGGAGCGAGCCACTCTTGCTTTTCGACGAAGGACAGTATGGGATCTTCACTCATGAACTATAGATGCGGCGGCCACCGGTAGTTTCAATCTGGCTGCTGCGAGAGGATCCGCGGACATTTGCGGATGTTGGACCAGCGGTTGCCCCGCGGTCAAGAGCGAATGTCGCGAATGCGCGCGTAGAAACCGAAGCAGACCAGCGCGAGGAAGCCTATGCCCCAGACCTCGAACCCGAAGTCCACCAGAGATGCCGGCCAACTCTCCGGCCACAGGCTTCGCAGCAGAATGAGGGCGGGACCCGCTACCAGGCCAAGAATGAGCCAGCCGAGTAGCAGGACAAGCAGAGGTGCTCGCAGCCACAGGGTTTGAAGGCGCGGCGTCGCCGTCGCGCGCACGGCAGTCCAAGTCTGCTTCACAGCAGAAAGCATCGGGCGTTTGGGTAGCAGTTCGTCCTCGTCCAGGCGAGTTGCCGCCGATGCCGGCTTGCTGGCGAAAGTAACTGCCCGCTGATCTACGAACGGAGAGTACGCCAGGGGTGAGAAAGTATTCAGGACGACTTGCGCCACGTCAGCGGAACGAACGTAATTCGTGTAGCCACCCGATTCAAACAGACGGTGAGCGACTTGCAGCAACGTTTCCGGTTTTGTTTGCCAGTTCGGGACCGACGTGTGGCCGGGCGTTTCAAGCGCATCATCCGCCTGCGCCAGCCGGCCCTCCGCATCCATCTTCGCTACCGTCGTCAGCCGGTTCAACAGCTGATCCACTTCGGGTCGGATTGGCTGAAGCACTTTGTCCGGCGCAAGCACCGCCACGCTATGCGGATCGGCGGCGGCTATCTCGGTGAGGTTTGCGAGTGCTCGCGTACTGTCGCCTTCCGCCAGGGCTAAGGTTGTGTCGTGGGTCAGCTCAGTGATGTGTGCAGATACCTCCAAGGAGCGCCGAGGCTCAAGGATAGCCGTCAGCCGCTCAATGTCGGGTGCCGCCATTTCGCTCAGAAGCGCAGCAGAGACATCACTCGCGGGTGGCATTGCAGCAGGCGTCGGCCCCTGCGTGGGCAGAGGGTCCGCCAGCTTGGCGGAGATATCTTGCAGACGCCCGAGATAGACGTTCTCTAAAGCGCTCACTGCAATAGCGATTGGCTGTACTTCCATGGCCGGCTTATCGGGACCGCCCGGAATGCGCCGGGGAGGAACCGCTTCCCCGTCTTTATCGATGAATTTGCCGGAAACTTCAGCCCTATTACGAAGATTCCAGGCCGGCCTTCGCCAGCAATCGATGCAGCGCACGTTCCCCGCCCGCCCCGCGCTGAACGCCGGCGATGTTGCTTTCGCGATCAATAGCCACGTAATAGGGATAAACCTTCGCTTCGCAGATAGCCGCCAGAGTGGTGTCTTCCGCTAAAACAATTTTCGACGAGCGAGGCGATTGCTCAAGGTACTTTTTCACTTTGCGCCGGGGCTCACCCATGTTCACTGACAGAACCACCAGGCCTTGGTCCGCAAATTCGTGAACGATGTTCTCAACTGCTGGCTCGTCGCTCTTGCACGGCGGGCACCAGGTAGCCCAGAAATCGAGCAGCACGACCTTGCCTTTCAACGAGTCCTTTGTGAACCTCTCGCCGTCCAGAGTTTTCACGGAGAAGCGCGGCGCCGGCTGATCGACTTCGACGGCAAAAGACTTACTCGCGACCAGACAAAACACGAACGAGCGAACAGCTTGGCGGCGTGAAACACAAACAACCGTGGGCATAGTGGATCGATAGTAGTCGAAACAGGTGGCGGAATGCAACAGGTACGCGTACCTATTTGCAAGGCAACCGTCATCCGGGTGTAATCGCACGCAATTACATTCAATCGAGGGGAAATTGCGATGCACTTGAGACCCAGACTATCCGTGTTGGCAGCGACCGCTTTTGCTGCCTCACTCTTCTCCACAATGAGTCAGGCGGCCAACATCAGCGTAGGCACTTGGGCGCCGCTCTACCAGGGAATTGATTTTACGACAGGAACCATTGATGGCGCCGATGCCAGCGTAGGATATGCCCTACGGATCAACCTCGCGGCCGCGGGTATTGCGTTCTACACGACTCCACATGGCGGCAGCTTGAATACGGTCGGCGAGACCACCAGCCAGTTTCTGGAGAGCTCTGGCGCCCAACTGGCTATCAATGCGAATTTCTTCAGCCCCTGTTGTAACGCGTCCCACGAAGACAAAACGGTGATCGGACTGGCGGTTTCGGACGGCTCCGTGGTTGCGCCGGCAACCGCCACAGCGGGCAATAGCAACGTAGCGCTCCTTCTGGCGCACGACAACCAGGCGACAATCACAACCACAACTGCATCCATGGACCTTTCGAACGTGTTTAATGCGGTTGCGGGTTCGGCACAGATTGTGCAAAACGGAGTCAATATCGGAGCGCAGAGCCCGAATGAGGGTGATCCGCCACATCCGAATCCACGCACCGACGCCGGTATTTCCCAAAACGGGCAGTTTCTCTACCTGGTCACCATAGACGGCCGCCAGAACGGATACAGCGCGGGGACGACGATCACAGAGACAGCGGATATGATGATGGCGTTTGGCGCGTACAATGCTTTGAACCTGGATGGCGGCGGATCGACCGTCATGGTGCGCTCTAATGGGCAAGGTGGCGCCATCGACCTGAACAAGCCGAGTGGCGGGACAGAGCGCTATGATGCCGACTCGCTGGGTGTCTTTGCCCTTGCGCTGCCTACCCCTGAGCCTGGAACCATGGGGCTGGGCCTAGGCGCCATTGCCATCGCGATGGGCCTTCGCTTTTTCCGCCGCGCTCGCAACTAACACCAGCCAAGCTCCGCAAACCAGGCCACGAAATCCGTTAAAGACTACCGGCTCAAAGCCGGTAGAATCCTTTGCGACTGAAAGTCGTGGGGTGCGGCTGAAGCCGCCTGAAGCGTGCTCCGGCTGAGAGCCGGCTCAAGGCTCGGTGGGCGCTGTAATCTTG